>Ga0074193_1002268_pt1 | contig 18075 bp, 10 predicted proteins | sample EPASupsiteHSE605_FD_64523 | JGI IMG/M metagenome (GOLD analysis project Ga0074193, IMG submission 64523) | Bioremediated contaminated groundwater from EPA Superfund site, New Mexico - Sample HSE6-05 | ecosystem: Environmental > Aquatic > Deep subsurface > Groundwater > Contaminated ... | reverse complement strand
TGACAGCCGGTAGCCTTCAGTGCTACATACACTCCACAATTTTTCGGAACGTAGCGCAGTCTGGTAGCGCACCTGAATGGGGTTCAGGGGGCCGGAGGTTCAAATCCTCTCGTTCCGACCAGTAAAAACAAGGGGTTAGATGCTTTCTCAAGCGTCTAACCCCTTTGTTTTTTATTACCCCTGTGTTTTCAATGGTTACAGCCGATGACCATTCATAATATACTGTTTTAACGGTATATATTTTTAAGTTGCGCTCATTTTTAATCGTTGTATATCGTTGATTGTCGTTTCCTGTGCGCGGAAAATTACACTCAAATTTACACACGAAAAACGATGGCAACGATAACAAGGATCGAAAGAAAGTACGGACCGGTGTTCCGAGCAGCAATTTGCGTCAAAGGTAGACGAGAAACTGCGACTTTTGATAGTAAAGCAAAAGCCATGACCTGGGCGGAGGAGACAGAAACGCTTCTTCGTTCGGGAAAACCTTTACCTGGTGAACTGCCTGCCAATGACCTCAGGTTGAATGAGGCGGTAGAAAAATACACCATGGCGGTTGCGCCAAGAAAAAAGTCCAACACCCGCAGACTGGATCAGGAAATCGGTGGCCGGCTCATTCGTTACTTTGATGGTAAGTCGTTACAGACCATCACCTCCAAAGATATTGCAGCCTACCGCGATTACCGGTTGCAGCAAGTAGGTCCCAGCTCGGTTATCCAGGATTTATCCTTTCTATCCTGCATGTATCGCATGGCCAGAATTGAATGGGGGCTGGATGTAAATGACCCAGGCGCTGAAATCCGCCGTCCCTCTGCTCCCAAAAACAGACTCTCCCTGCTTACCCCTAAGCAAATCGACACCCTGCTCGATTATTGCTGCGTTTCTAAATCCGAGAAACTTTACTGCTACGTCCTTCTGCTCCTCCACACGGCCATGCGCCCTTCAGAAGGCGCTGGCCTGCGCTGGAACCAGGTTTTGATTGGACAAGGGATGATCGATCTCACAGAGACCAAAACGGACCCAAGACGCGTTCCGATGACGAGAACCATAAGGAAGATGTTCGAAGAAATGAAGGCAGCAGGAGCGGGTGAAAAGGGCTTCGTATTCCTACCACCTGGTAAAGGGTACCGTGATCAGCCCCACCGTTATTTTCGACGCTCCTTTGACAACGCATGCCGATATGCTGGAATCTCAAATTTTACCCTTTATGGCCTTCGCCATTCAGCTGCGAGCTATTTGATTATGAACGGGGTAGACATTAGGACCGTTGCCGAAATTATGGGGCATCGAAACATTAGCCAGACCATGAAGTATACCCATTTCCTTGACACCCATAAACTAGCTGCTATCGGTGCGATAGACAAACTTGGGCGGTAGATCAAGGTAGAGACAACGGTTGCTCTCCCTGGCGTTAATTCTCTCCACCCACCTAGCCGTAGAGCAACGATCCTTTGTTGTGAGGAATTTTAACCTCAAACATGGTGCAGAGCACGACAGAGATTTGTGCAATTATGTGCAATTGTCGCTTGTTTTTTTAATTTTGTTTCCATGTGTGTCGAATTGGATTGACCGGCTGTTGTTTTTTATCTATTTTGTTTCGACAATAATCGAAACAAAGGAGGTGAGGAATGGATGCCGAGCAAAGTTTAGTCATCATCAAAGCCCTGGCTGATGCGTCGCGGCTAGCTATTGTCGGGTCGCTAGTGGAGCGGTCCCAATACGTGGAAGAGATAGCCCAGCGTCACGATCTAGCCCCGTCCACTGTGTCATTTCATCTGAAAAAGCTAGAAAAGGCCGGTCTCGTGCGCAGCAGGAAAGAGCAGTATTACGTGGTTGTTGAGGCTAACGAACCGTTGCTTGACACTACCCTGAAGGATCTGGTGGGCGTCTCCGCCGTCCTTAAGGATAAGGGTGAGCGGCGCCTGGATGAGTATCATCGTAAGGTGTTGGATACGTTTTTTCGTCATGGAATGTTGGAACGGTTGCCGGCGCAACACAAGAAGCGGCGCATCGTTCTTGAAGAGTTTGCCTTGCATTTTGAGCCTGGCCGCCGTTACCAGGAAGCGGAGGTGACTGGTGTGATCCGGCCTCTTTTCGACGATTATTGCATGATACGCCGTCTGCTCGTCGATGAGCAACTGTTGCGGCGAGAGGGCACGACCTACTGGCGCGAATGCGTGAAGGGTCAAGGAGCACAGCCTCGGGTGACGGCCGTGCCAAGTGCGCTGTTGATGGCCAAAACGGCGCCTTCGGAAAAGATGGCAGCAGTGGCACAGCCTCATGCCGGAGTGTACCAGTTGCACAACGCAGTCAATGGCAAGCTGTACATCGACAGCAGCGTCAATGTCGATGGGACCCGCACCAGCAAGCTCTTTCAGCTCAGGATGGGCAAAGCGGTTTTCAACCGGGCCTTGCAGTACGATCTCAAGGAGCATGGCGCCTCGGCTTTCACCTTTTCCGTGCTGGAGGTGTTACCCGAAGGGACGCGGGAGGAGTTGCTTGAACGGCACCTGCTGGTGTTGAAAACGCAGTGGTTGGAGCGTCTACAGCCTTTTGGCGACAACGGTTACAACAGCCGTAAGGGGTTTGAGAGAGATAGACAAACCGTGTCCAATTACCAGGCTATGCAGGAGGATGCGCAATAAGACAGGTTTTGGTTATTGAGTACAATCCAAACGAGTCCCCTTTTGTTTGCCAAAGGAACAACTTTTGAGACTGACTGGGGGAGAGAAGTTAACCCTTATGAAAAGTTGAGTGGAATATTTGCGGGATGAAAGTTCAAGGTATACTGGAGATATCTGAACTCAGAACGGTAAAATTAGATTCGTCCCGTTTATCCTTTTTTTACAATTAAGCTCAAAAGGCCGTGCCGTCTCACGCGCGTGTGTCTTTCTGAGCTTTTTGTTTGGAGTCGCCGCTCTTCACTGTGCTATAAACTCATCGAAAAATCGCGGGCTGCTTATCATTCCGTCGAAAATGTGCTACTCTGCCAGATGGCTAGGCCTTCCCTCTGAAAGCCTATTATTTTACTGAGATTCTTGAATGTTTTGGCGGGGAGTAAATGCGTACGAAGATGAATGAAGATCGACATAGCTGGCCGTTTCAGACCAAACTATCTTACCGAAATACTCTGCAGCCGTTATTCGAAGCTGTCGTGAATCTGTGCTATTCTTCAAGACATGAAAACAAAATCATCGAGGCTGGCTTGGCACCACCATATTGGCTGATTCATAAATCGAGGACGTCATGACGACTGCTGAACTTTTGGCGGTATTGGCGCGGGAATGCCCCAATGGCGTGTCATTCGATCCGATGTCGGTGCGACTGTTGCGGCAGAAAGTTCCGTTTGAGGATTGGCAGATCGAAGATCTGAAAGCTGCGATGTTCCAGTTTGGGAGCGGGTTGTGGTTATCCTGCGAGATGGTTTTGGATGATGAGTCCCGTTTGGCGTTCCGTGAACAGGCGACGGCATGGCTAGTGGATCACGGTTGTTTTTCGGTCGAACAACTTTTGAAAAGCTTTAGCGGAATTTTCCGCCGTATTGTTACGCCGGAGGATTGCGCAACTTTTCTGAGGCATTTAGGTTTTACGGTCTCTGTGTTGGGAAAGGGAGGTTACTTCTGTTTCCAGCCCCCCTCTAGTATGGACGATTGTTTGACAACAATTTCGGAAATGATTGCAGGATGGCTTGAAGAGGCTGACGGCACGTTGACATTCCATGAAATCGAACTGTCGATGCCGCATCTAACCGCTGAGACATTAGAGAATATTCGCGGGCGCTTCCTGCCGGAAGTCCATGAGGTGGATGTCGGTGGGGTGCCGTGCTGGCGTAGCGAAGACGCGATTTCCTTACCGGAGGATTTCTCAGAGAAGCTGACAACCATCCTCGATACGCTGGTTGCACTGGATGAGAAAGTGAATGCCGCAAAACTTGAGTTCGCCTTGAATTTGTTCTACCGCATCCGTTTCCGCGAAGAATACGCTCTTCAGGATAACGACACCTTCATGCGTGTCTGCGCGAAACACTACCAAGGCGAGAACGACGTCTTTCCTAATACGAAGAAATCCAGCGCAAGAACAAATGACTTATCAGTGTCGGGAAGGCGCGCGCGTAGTCCGAATACGCGCTTCCTTAATCTTAGTGTGCCGGTTGGCGCGAAACTGGTCTACACAAAGGACAGCCAGATAACTTGCACTGTGTTGGATGACTCCAATCAAGTGGAATATGATGGTAGTGCATGGTCGATTTCGGCTTTGGCAGTTCACTTGTTAGGGGGAAGTGCTGCAAACGGTTATCGCCATTTTAGTTACGCAGGCGAAACATTGTGGGAGCGGCGGTTGAGGATGACACGGGTGGGAAAACTTGACGAATTTCAGGTGGCGACGTCTCCGCCACCAGTCGAAGCTCAGGAGACGAAAAGCGAAATCCTCGGATCGGACGGACGGTCGTTATCACCATCGACTTGGCGAATATTCAGAAGTGTTGGCATCAATCCGCGTGTCGCGGAATGGACACGGCGAGTTGAAAATGGAGAAAGCGTGGAGAATATTGCAAGCGAGAGCGGGGTCCAGCCTTCGACAGTAAAGCAATACATCACATATCGTCGTCGCTATTTTGAGATTTGTCGAGATAACGACATCGTGCCGGAGGGTGGCGCGATTGTATAGCTACGAATGGGATAAGCGTACACACGGGTACCGCCTGACGACGCAGACAGGGAAGTTTGTGGCTAGCGAAATCCGTCCGGTCTTCGCGGAGGAACTGGCACACACGGGGCTAGAAGCACGGTTGGCGTTCGATCCGAAAGAGCGGCGTCCCCTCCTCTGGGCGAAGCAGAACGTATATTTGTATCGAGGAGATGAAATAGCTAAACTCAACAAGACACGTTACGGCCAGCTGTTAGACATCGAATGGAAGGGTACGTTGCACGGAGACGAAAGCTCTCCGGAAGGTGCGAAAACATCAAGAAAAGAGAAGCTGGTTCCAGTTGATGTCGAGGCGATGGTGGCAAAGAACCGCGGCATCATGACCGCACTGGTGGCGGATACGCTCAAGCGTATTAAGGAAATGTACGACGCCTACGCGAAAAAATGCGATGCGGCCTATATCGGCTTCAGCGGCGGTAAAGACTCGGTGGTTCTGCTCGATCTCTGCCACAAGGTCCTACCGTTGGACGTGCCAGTTGTTTTCAGCGATACGGATATGGAACTGCCGGATACCTACCGCGTATGGCAAGAAATCCAAAACCGCTACGAAGGCCGCCCGTTTTTAAAGGTCTCAGCCAAGACTCCCGCATTGGAAAACTGGCGACTCTTCGGACCTCCTTCGCAAGCGTTGCGTTGGTGCTGTTCCGTCCACAAGAGCACTCCCGCAATATTAGCGCTCAAGAAAAGGCTCGGAAAAAGTTCTATCAAAACGATGGCATTTGTCGGTGTGCGTGGCGAGGAGAGTCAACGGCGTTCGGGATACGCTGACATCGGAGATGGTTTGAAAAGCAAGTCGCAGGTGAATGCCATGCCTATTCTAGCTTGGTCCTCGCATGAACTGTGGCTTTACATTTTTGAGCATGATCTCGTTCTGAACGAAGCCTATCGAAAAGGGCTGTCCCGTGTCGGTTGCCTTATGTGCCCGATGTCAAACGACCGTCAAAATGAGCTGGTACAAGCGAATTACCATGAGGCGGTCACGCCGTTTGCTGATGTGATACGCGATACGATCGACCGTGAGTTTTCTTCTGAGGAGGACGCAGATGCGTTCGTTTACTATGGCGGTTGGTATGCGCGAAAAAGCGGCGTGTCCTTAAAGCATGTTATTGCGACACCCGGCGTGGAGCGCAAGAGCGATCGCGTGATTTGTGAATTCCCACTCGAAGCAAAACCGGCATTAAAGGAATGGCTTAAAGCGATCAGGAAAATCGAAGGCGCTGAGTCGTCGATTTTTGAGGACGGCCAAAGAGGTTTACTTCAATGCGTCTGGACTAATGGAAAAGTCGACAAGGCAGTTTCCAAATGGCTGGCATACGCCGTTCACAAGGCTATTGCCTGCACGGGATGTGATGCGTGCGAGGCGGAATGTCCAGCAGGCGCGTTGCGGTTTAAGAAAGACCTCTTTAGCGGCAGTGTGAAAGTTTCAATTGATGAAGCAACGTGCGTCCATTGCATGAGATGCTATGCGCCCAGCAACGGCTGTTGGCGGTATTACTCAAAACGATATGCAGGAGCAACGACAATGAACATCAGCGGTATCAATAAGTACATAAGTTTTGGATTGAAACCGGAATGGATTGAAGTTTTGGCAAACGAAGGTGCGAATTTTCGCCAGACAACTGCGCTGGGCAACCGGATGGTTCCATCTGCCGTGACGTGGTTCCGTGAAGCGGGGTTGATTGAAGATTCAACGACTATCACCACAACGCCACTTTTGGAAGTTGGCAAGAAGCGCGGTTTCAGCGACCTGCTGTTTTGGCAGTTGCTGTGGTCCCGTCTGGCAAACACTTCCCCACTTGTTAAATGGTACATCTGCAATACGGACTTTAACACCGGATATGCGATGAAGCAGATTGATGAAATGCTCGCTCAATCCGTTGAATCGGCATCGGTGAGGAAGGGTGCGTTGTCGTCTCTTTGCCAACTGGTCAAAGCTTCTCCGCTTGGTGAAGGAGATAGGCCATTGATTGAAACTAAAATGAAAGGCAGAGTCGTTGAAAAACTCACGCGCCATTCGCATACGATAGATCCACTGGTAGTCCTTTACGGGCTTTATGTGATGTCGGAGAAGGCTGGGCGCGGTGCGTTCACAGTGCGGCAGATGATGACGGCGGAGTTCGACGGTGAGGTTGTGTCACCGCTATCGGCGTTCGGCTTCACGCCGGACGAGTTCAAGAAGCAATGTATGGGGCTGGCGGCGGTGTATCCTGACTTAATCGCGTGCAGCTTCACGCTGGGGCTGGATGAGGTTCGGTTGTTCCCTGAAACGAAGACTCGGGATGACGTAATTGAATTGATTTCAAAGAAGTAGCCCGCTGGGAGGGGGATATGGCATTCTACAAAGACTATTTCGGGATCAGACCGGATTACGCACCGTGCATGACTTTGGCGGATATAAACAAGACTGCGGAGACATGGCTGGGGTTCTATCCACATGATTCGTTCGTGGAGATTCTGCGAGAGTTGCTTAAGAGCCTGAACGGCGGAAAAAAGACGCTCTGGATTACGGGAGCCTACGGCACTGGCAAGAGCCATGCGTCGCTGGTGCTGCAAAAACTGTTCACAGATGATGATACACGCGTCCATCAATGGCTGGATATGCGCAAGGCGCAGCTACCGGACCCCTTACGGAAAGGGGTGTTGGAACGGCGTAGCGAAAAGACTCTCGTCGTTTATGACGTGAACGCGGACGGTGTGGACGCGAAAAACCAGTTTCTGATGCGCTTGCAGCGCGGAATCGCAAAAGCCTTGGAAGCGGGTGGACACACGATCCCGCTGAAAGGTAAGCTGGACGGAGTCATTGAACGCATACGGCAGGATGAACAGCATTTCTTTGCAAAGCGCGACAAGATGCAGGCTCAGCTCCCTCACCTGAACGCGGGCATCAACACAGCAGAAGCTCTGGAGAAAAGACTGCGGGATACGAATCTGGAGGCCGGGCTGGTGAGCGACGCGATGCGGGTGCTTGAGGCACGTCACATTTATCTGCCTTTGAGCGCTGATGAGTTCCTGGCGTGGGTGGACGCATCTTTGAAAATAAACGGCATTTCCAAGCTGGTCTATATCTGGGACGAGTTCTCGGCTTTCGTGGATCATAACCGGTCGCAATTAAAGACTTTGGAACAATTGGCCGAGGCCGCGCAACAAGGTCGGTTCTATTTCGTGCCGGTGACACACACGGATATATCCTCCTATGTCGCGGCTGGTTCAGAGAGTGCGAAGAAGGCGAACAACCGGTTCACGTTCAAGCAACTTGACCTACCGAACGAGACCGCGCTGAAACTGGCGGCAGACGCCTTCGTTGTCAAACCGGATAAGACAGTAGAGTGGAGGCAGGAGCGCGACGAACTGTGGCACAGTGTGAACGGCGTGGCCGAAAGCTACATGGTTGTCAACAAGGCGGGCATCGATGCGGCTGATTTTAAGGGTATTCTGCCTCTACATCCGATGGCGGCGTTCCTGCTGAAACATCTGTCGGTGGCGATCGGATCAAACCAGCGAAGTATGTTCGAGTTCCTGAACGGCGAGGATTTCAGGACGTTTATTGAAATAGGCGGGCTGGAAGTTTCCGGTCATCAGTTCCTGACGGTGGATCACCTGTGGCCGTATTTCGTAGAACGGGACGATCTGGGGACCGGGCAAGTCGTGCAGGAAGCGCGGGCGGAGTATGCGAGACGCAAAAATGATTTGCAGCCGGACGAGCAGCGTGTCTTCAAAGCTGTGCTGTTGTTCGGCTTGATCGAAAAGTTGCAGGGAGAAGGGCATCCGCTGTTGAGCACGACGCTGGAAAATATCCAGCGCAGTTTCGAGGGGGACGGTGCTTTGCAGGGCGTGGATGCGATCCTTCGCGATCTGGAGCAAAAGCATTGTTTCGCTATTGTGAACGGGCGATGCGAACGTTTCCATGACCGCTCGGACACGAAAGAGATCGAGGAAAAAAAAGCCTCATTGGAAGGCAAGTTTGGCGATCTCGTGCTGAAAGAAACCGAAGCAGTGCTGATTAAACAATTGAAAGGTATCAACTACGGTAGCCGTATTGATACGCGAGTGGCGGGTGTCGGCGGTCTTTCGGCGTCAAGCATCACGAAACGTGAGTCTTTTAGTTTGACAGGGAACCGAGTTCTTGTGCAGTTCATTCTAGCTCGGGACGAGCAGGAACAATTGCGCATTCCAGACAAAGCAAGGGAATTGGCGAAACAGTTCAAAGACCACCGGATGTTGTTCGTGACGATGCCGGAAGTCAGCTTCTGCCGCGACAATGCGAAGGCATGGGAAGATTTTACGGAAAACAGCGCTCGTCTCGCTTTGTCAAGCGATAGCGCGAGCAAAAAGGTGTTCGAGACGCATGTAAGCAACGTCAAGGCAGAGTGGCAATCCAAAGTAACGAGCGCAGCCAAACTCATAGTGTACAAACCCAATCCAAACGGAGAGCCTTTCACCGAGGAAGTGACTTGGGGGCAATTGAAAAAGGACTGGCTCACCACTTATGCGAAACAGACGTTCGCTGCATATACAGATGATCTATGCGGCTTCAACATTAGTGCGTTCGCCGCGCCGAACGCCTTGCAGAGCTGGGCGCTGGCAGGCATGGAGTTTGACAGGTTCGCAAAACCAGGCGCGTGGAAGACCGTGGTGCTGACGTGGCAGAAGAACGGCGTCACTGGCGAGGATACATGGTTCGACGCGAATCCGAACCATCCGCTGACACGGTTACGGGATTTCTGCAAGAAACGGCAGGATACCACGGTAGGCGCTGGCAATACCTGCTCTATACGCAAACTCTACATCGACCTGCAGCGACCACCATTCGGACTGCTGGGAGTGCCGCATTCGGCCTTCGTCCTGGGCTTTGTGCTGAAAACATGGTTGACCGGACAGCGCAAACTGCAATGGACGGATGGCGTGACAAGCAAGGTGCTGGATGCTGCGACGCTGGCGGAAATTATCGAGGCTGTGGTGAAAGACGACGGTGCTAACTCCATCAAGAATGAGAAACTGATCTGTCGTCTGTCGAAGGAGGAAAAGGCGTTCATCGAACAAGGCAGCGTGATTTTCGGGTGCAGCGCGCTTGCTGATGGAACAGTTGAGGCGGCGTTAAACGCAGTCGGGGAACGTCTGGAAAAGATTTCGCAGCGCGTCCCGCTGTGGGTGCTACCTGATTATATCCGTGCGCAATACGATGCGAACGCGGAAATAATGAACAAAGTCATAGATGCATTGTGCGCGGCGAATAGCATCAGTTCCAAAGGAGACACCGAAACTCGCGTGAACAAGGTGAAGGAAATAGGTGAGATCCTTCTAGCAACACCGGGACTGGCGGAGGCGATGGCCGATTATATGACACCTGTGGTGTTTGAAGAGGCATTCCAGCGGTATGTCGATATCGCCAAGCCGGAGTTGAAAGCGGCGGCGGAACGCATGGGCAGTTTACCGCACATCTATTGCGGAGCGGTCAAAAATCGTTTCGCGGCTACAAGCGGCTGGTTGTGGAAACGCGGCGACGCCGAGGCCGTACTGGAAGAGGTTTACCGACAGACGCTCTGCGCCGCGCATATCCGTGGACTGGCTGGCTCATCGGGATACATGAGCTTCGAGGACGCGCTGAACCGCTTGCGCAACGCTGTGCTGAGCGAGAACAAGGTGCCGACGGAGTTTTGGGAGAAGAGGCAACCCGCGTTGCAGCGCTTCTTTGAACTGCTTAGCAGATCGTCGCTTTCAGGCGAGGATGTAAAAGCCTTTGAAGAGCTTCTGGAACAGCTGGACGAGGTTATCCGTGAGTTGTTCTTCGATGTGGCTCAAACGCGGCAACTGGATGCGATGCGGGAAATCTTCGGGGATATCTGGCCGACGTCAGTCGCTGAACGTCGCGAGCTTTACAATGCCTTCTCATCGGAGTCGGCGAAAACCGATGAGCAGAGTTTTAAGGCGCAAGGGCGCGGCAAGATCGAGGAATACAGCCGAACGATGGTCTCCAAGCTAGTGGTTGCACTGTGGAGCGAACGCACAGGTACGGAGTCGCCTTTCGAATGGAGTCGCAAGCACGCGTTGCCCGCTGAATGCGTTTTGGCGGTAGATGACGCCAGGAGCCTCATTGAAGCGGTTGCGAATCCGGAAAGGGTATCAGCGGAACGCTTACAGGTCGTACATGAAGAACTTGAAAAAGAGGGCGCATTTTTGGATGTGGTCACAGCGGGTGAAGAATTCCTCAAACGGGTGCTGCCCGCTCGTTATCAAAAAATCGGGTTCAAGGTCGAAGAACTGAGCGAGTGGTTATGCAAAAAACTTGGTGACGCACCGGACCAGTGGCTGACAAACGGAGGGATTCACGGATCGGTCGAGGCATTTGTTAAGCAAAGATATGACACTCATGCGCGAAAGAATGCTGCGGAAAAGGTGAATATGCTTTCCGATGCCGAGGCGAAGGTACTGCTCTTAAAGTTGATTGATAGAGTACCCGAAGCAGGGCTTTCGGTGCTGGAGTGATACCATGACACTGAACGAGTATTGCGAATACATCAGGAATCCCCTCGCGGAAGCGAAGGCTCGGGTGGTAACCGTGCCTCCGGGGGAAAGCTGGACGGCTTTACGTCGATTCTACCAAGAACGCGGCAACGTTGAGTTGCGTTTGAGCGATCTTGTGATGGAAGGCGCATGGCTTCCGATGCCTGACGAAGTTTTCAAGCGTATTCGAGATGTGATGAAAGCACAGGAGGTGAGTGGTAAGGCTGTAGTCTTGCTTGGAGTGCCCGGTTATCTTGCATTATTGACCGAGGAGAATAAACGGGCTGCGATTTTCGCTTTGCGCGAATGGGTTGATTGTGCGGTTGGGCGGGAAGCTGTCTGCTTTTTGCAGAGCGATGACGGCACCGAATTAATACTCAAGGAAGTATTCGCCAATCCGCGCTACCGTCAGGGGAAACAACTGATTGAAATTTTGACAAGCGCTCCCGAAGAAGCCGAAAAAATCGCTGGGCGTACAGAGGTGATGCTTGTCGGAGACGACTTGGCATCTTTCATCCCGGATGCGTGCGACTCATTTCAGAAGTATTTGCGATATACCGAGGAACACCCGAACGACAGCTCTGTCCGGCGGATTGTTGTAGCCTCGAAAGGCCAGGAATTACCGGGGCTCAGCGCCGATGTGCGGCAAGTGGTGTGTCTGAGGGATTTCGCTTGCGTGTTTTACGACGTGGAAGATGCGGGATTGTCAGAAGAAGCTTTGCGGTGGATGTGCCAGCGGGGTAAAGATGGTGCGGGGAAACCGCTGTCAGAAACTCTCAACTCACTGTTTTTCGCGGAAGGTGGAGTCGCAAAGCACGTCTTGCGAGTGTTTGATGGCCGCAAGGGCGCAGAACGTGAGGCGTTACTGTGGTTGATTAAACAAGTCGCGTCGAAGGGAAGTTATCTTGAGTGTGTCTCAAAGCAAGAGGAGGTTCTTGTCGGCAACTTCCGCTCTGCTTACGTTACGGGCGCGGTAGAATGTCTGGATGATTCGGTGGTGTATGCTTCCGAGCGCAGGGATGCTATACAGGAAGCTGTCGTTACAATCTCCGATGCGAGCATCCAGCGGTTCATTGCGCTCTGCTTGGGCGAATCCACATCGCGTGTTGCTCCGTGGCTGAATTGTGGGACGGATGCAGAGCGGGCGGAATTACTACGCCGCTGCGCTATAGACGGCATTGTTTCAAACGCCATAAAAGTCGTGTATCCGGAAGCGGCAATGTATTTGAGCGCGGCTTTAGTTTTCGGTGATGTGGCGCTAGAAGATTATTTCAAGGAATACCGTGAACTGAAAATGGCTGCCCGTGTAACATCAAAGTTTTACGAGAAAGCCCAGCTGGCGGTTCCTCCTGATTCGGTGCACTCGCGGGACGCAATGGTACAACGGTATGCATCAGACAACGGGTGCGCGTTACTAGTGGTGGACGCGATGGGCGCGGAGTGGCTGCCAATGTTGGTGGAGATGGCAAAGCAAAGGAATGTGGGCTTGGATTCGATTGCGGTCGGTAAGGCACATTTGCCAACATCGACAAAATTCAACAACATCCATTGGCCCGATGTCGCGCGGCGTTTGCCGGACATCAAGCGCTTTGACAACATCGCACACAACGGCGCGGAGGCGCACGAGACGAGGCGCGCGGAGGATAATCTGGCTGCGGCGCTGGATGTGATTGGTGGCCAGGTTTTGCCTCGCGTGGCGGAGGGGTTGGCACGGTTTGAGCGAGTGCTTGTTACAGCAGACCACGGGAGTTCGCGACTAGCGGTTTTGGCGTGGCAGGCAGAACCGAAGTTGGCGCAAACTCTTGCCTGTGAGTCAGGCGCAGTAGTCGCCGATTGGCGCTACCGTGAGCGGGCGGCGCAAGGCGGATGCCCGCCTGAACTTGAAGAAACGTTGGACGGCAAGCATTGGGTGGTACGCGGGTATAATCGGCTGCCAAAGAAAGGCGGCGGACAGAGCTTCGAGCAACACAGCGGAGCGACGTTGGAGGAGAGATTAGTTCCGGTTGTGATTTTCTCACGGTCAGGGCAGTTTGTACCGAAGACAAAGACCGGCGGCAAATCGGCGCAGATTGTTGAGAAAGACGATTTCGATTTATAGCTTCAACAAGGAAATTAACTATGGTCGATACTGAAAAATTGCGGGCGGCGTTCCCGGACACGACGGTCTTCAAGGACCCGAACATTGTAGCGATCTTCAAGGCGGCGTCGATTCCATCGTTTATGCGGGACTGGATTCTGAAGCGCAAGGCGGAGTCGGACGGTAGAATCCACGATGCCGAAGCATTGCGCAAATACATCTACGAAATCATCCCCCGACGGGAAGATCTTCTAGATTTACAGACTGTCGCTCGAAGTGAAGGGCGCACGAAGAAGTTTCTGGCCAAGATTGAAATCCAATTTAGCGTTCGGTCGGACGAGTACACGTTTGCGATTCCAGAATTGGGGTTGGGGCACGCAGAAACGCTGATCGAGGATTATGTATGGGACCGAATCAAAGATGATGTCGTAAGAACGGCTGGGGGCTGGGGGCTGGTGCAACTGGGATATCGCAGCCCGGACAGTGATAATCCACGAGGATGTTTCACCCTCTTGGAATACAAGAATTTTTGTCCGTACACGATAGATCTGGATGCCTATAGAGAGGCACGCAGTCAGTTTAATACTGAGGAGTGGATCGACGTTGTACTGGGGGCGATTGATTACAATCCGGCAGGTTATGAAGATTGGGTACAAAAACACACTATTCTGACGCGCCTGTTGCCGTTCATCGAACCGCGCCTGAATTTGGTGGAGCTGGCACCCAAAGGCACAGGTAAGTCGTATCTGTTCGGGCGGGTAGGGAAATACGGCTGGCTGGTCAGCGGGGGGACGCTGACGCGGACGAAAATGTTCGGAGATATCAATGGGAAGAGCCCTGGTCTGATCGCTTCGAATGACTTTGTAGCGCTGGACGAAATCCAGTCGATCAAGTTTCCTGACCCGAGTGAGATGCAGGGCGGGCTGAAAGCCTACATGGAAAGCGGGGAGATCACAGTCGGCAAGAGCCGAATTGTCGGCGGAGCCGGTGTCATCCTGCTTGGGAACATCCTGCAATCAGAGATGGACGAAACCAAAGATATGTTCCAGAGGCTGCCGGAAGTGTTTCACGAGTCAGCATTATTGGACCGGTTCCACGGATTTATCAGAGGGCGCGACATTCCTCGCATGAGTGAGAACCTGAAAATCAACGGTTGGGCGCTGAACACAGAGTATTTTTCCGAAATCATGCATCTGATGCGTCAGCCAGCGGAAACAATGATTTACCGGCATGTAGTCTCAAGTTTGGTGGACTATCCTCGTGAGGCTGACACCCGCGATACGGAAGCGGTATTACGGTTGTGTACTGGCTACCTTAAACTATTGTTTCCGCACGTTACAGAGCCGGAAGGAATCGACAAGGGGGAGTTTAAGCGATACTGTCTGCGTCCAGCTGTGCAAATGCGCACAGTTATCCGGCAGCAATTGCAGAAGATAGACCCACTTGAATATGGAGGGAAGAACCTAGCCGCATACACGCTACGCGATGTGCCGCAATGAGCAGAGGAAAACAAGTCAATTGTGCTTATTGCGACAAAGAGAAACTTTCTAAAAATGAAATCGGACTTAACAAAAAACTCATCCATCCGCAGATTGAACGAATGATGTGCCTGACGTGTATGGCGGCGTATTTCGAGACGACGGAAGAAGAGCTGAAAGAGATGATCGAAAGGTTTAAGCAGCAAGGCTGCGCGTTATTCAGGTGACGCAGACGCAGAAAAGCTTATGATCGACTCAGACGCTCAAGTAGGAGTTGACCGGTCAATAATAAATGTTGACCTGTTGTGAGTTGCACAAATATTTCAATTAGCGGACTCTGTTATCAAAACACTCCAAAGGGGACCGAATAAATCAGATTATCTCTTTCTGTCATTAAGCGGATGATTGGCTCCTTCAAAGTGGGCTAACTTAATTGCCTTTCGCCAATTTAACCTCGCTTAAACGGGGCGATATATCTTCCTCTTTCCGCTTTTTTTGCCAAGCCGCCATTTCTTCGAATCGTTTAGGGAATTCTTGGATGAAATCGATGGCGGTTCTGGTGCTTCGGCCATTCTCTTCAACCTGCCATTCTTTAACGAGTTCGAAAAACTCGTCCATTAATTGTTCGTAACTGTCCTTTTCTGGATATTGTCCTGAAGCTGCGGGGCTAAAATGAGCCCCTCCCCTCCCCCCTACCTTTGTTGAATGATCCTCAAGACGGATCAGCTCGTCTTTTGAGAGCCCAAATTTTTCCTCAATGATGTCGAACCAGGTCTCTGGGATTTTATTCTTCCTTTTGGCATCGGTAATTGCTTGCGGAGAAATTCCAAGAGATTGAGCAACTCCCTTTTGATTTTTCCCACGCGATATCTTCTTAATTTTTTTGAACAAATTCTCAAAGCTAAGAGAATCCATTTGCGCCACCATGTTTTTGATTGATTTGCTTTATTTTTTAAAGTAAAAAATAAAGCAGAGTAAAGCTATATTGGGTAAGATTAAACAAACCAGCGGATTGCCCTTGAGGATGCGGAAAAAATTACACCTGAATTTTGAAGTAACCAACAATAAAAAAAGAAGAGTGTCGCAATTCAAAAACCACGAAAATAATAGTTTGAAACTAAAAAAAAGAGGAGATCCATTGGTTGCCATAACCAATGATAACTAAACCGTAATCTTTTTCAGGCCGCCAAAAGCTGCATATTTTAGTGAACGTATCTTAGCAGGAATTTGTCATTTTACGCAAATCAAATAGTGTCCAAGAAATTCAAAATAATATCTTTTATTCATTGTCCACTAACCTTGCGACATGTAAAGCGGCTACTTCATACCGCTCAATCGATGATAAAGGCATGTAAATAGAGTGCGGCGAATACTGTTCGATTTGAAAGTATTATCCGAATAATCGGAAAATTCTATAGCCGAGATTCGACTATGGAATGTGGGAATTTCATTTAACACATGGTGGCAGTTATTTGCGTAAATGATGGAAGGACAATTGGAACTCCGAAGAGAGCAAATTCCTGAACTGCCAAGTATTGTTGAGCCATATGAAATTCCACGTCTGCCGGAGGCGGCACAAAAAAATCATGTTGCCCCCAACACCTTTTTGCAATCCGCCATGTTTGGCATGGTGCAACGCGGTCACCGGAAATATCTGGAAAAAAGAAAAATTTTCTCATTTCGAAATGTGACCATTTTTTTCACAGGAGGCGCCCTCGACCAAGGGGATTTGGACGTAATCCTCCATGCTATGCACCTTGCTGCCCAACAATCAGCGTCAAAACAGGTAAATGGATTGGTGGAATTTTCAGTACGGGGATTTTTGAAGGCGTTGAATAAGCAACCCGGAAAGTCTGGCCAGGATTGGTTGTTCAATTCCATACGGCGACTTTGTGCTTGTCTGGTCGAAGTTCGGTATGGGGAGAACGTGCGGCAACCGGTTCTCAGTAAAATGGGTATTTATGGCGGACCACTCATTTACGATTTTTACCACGATTCGGTCAAAAATAGATTTTTCCTCCGAGTAAATGCGGATTTAGGATCATTATTGGATCTTGGCTGGACTTCAATGGAGTGGCGAAAAAGACTGTGCCTCAAGAACAGCCTCGCCAAATGGTTGCATGGCCTTTATAGCAGCGCCGACCTTTATCCCCTTAAAACCGAGACGATTTGTCAGATGAGTCGATCCACCTGCAAAGAGTTGTTCAAGTTTCGCCAACAACTCAAGAAAGCCCTCAATGATTTGGTTGAAATAGGCGCAATCGGATCTTGGATCATTGACGACGAAGACAAGGTTCATGTATTTCCACAAGCCCAGAAGAACGTGGCGTAGCAGGTAGGTGCATGCCCTTTACCCGTGGCGTAGCAGGTAGGAAAGCGTGGCATAGCGGGTAGTCACCCGTGGCGTAACGGGTAGGAAGGCGTGGCATAGCAGGTAGAAAGACGTGGCGTAGCGGGTAGGTGGTGTGGCGTAGCAGGTAGGCAATCCGTGGCATAGCGGGTAGCGAAGCGTGGCATAGCAGGTAGCGAAATTGGTTTTATCGATCGCTTTTAATATCAATAAAACAATGAAATATCAGCTCGGACTTGCTGCGGCAAAAGTATTTAAAATATTCTTAAAAAAAGAAAGGCTCTCCAAAAAAAAAATCAAAGGGAGTTGGAGCCATATGAGCACCGTTCATTTTGTTTTGCAGGGAAAAGGTGGTGTTGGAAAATCTTTGATTGCTTCACTGCTCTACCAGTATTTGCACCAACAGGGACGAGCTGTCACCGGCGTCGATACCGATCCGGTCAACGCGACTTTTGCCGGCTACAAAGAGTTGTCGGTTCAGGTACTGAACATCATGGAGGGGGATGATATCGATCAGCGTAGATTCGATTCTCTGATGGAGATAATTCTCCAGCAACCAGAAGAAAGCCACATTGTTATCGATAACGGCGCATCCACTTTCCTTCCCCTTTGCTCCTATCTCAAGGATAATGCCGCTCTCGACCTCCTCGACCAGGAGGGGCATGCGGTTCTTTTGCATACCGTTATGACTGGGGGTCAGGCCGTTGTTGACACTGCCTCGGGCCTCAAAACGTTGGCGACCTCCTTTCCCTCTTCATCAATTGTCGTATGGTTGAACCGGTATTTTGGCGAGATCGCCATGAATGGTAAGGCCTTTAAGGATTTCAAGGTCTATCAGGAACATCTCGACCAATTTCGATCCATCATCGAAGTACCATCTCGCAAACAGTCAACCTTTGGCAAAGACCTCGAATCATTGCTCTCTCGTCGGGAAACCTTTGAAACCGCCATCCATTCAAACC
>Ga0074193_1002265_pt1 | contig 18089 bp, 19 predicted proteins | sample EPASupsiteHSE605_FD_64523 | JGI IMG/M metagenome (GOLD analysis project Ga0074193, IMG submission 64523) | Bioremediated contaminated groundwater from EPA Superfund site, New Mexico - Sample HSE6-05 | ecosystem: Environmental > Aquatic > Deep subsurface > Groundwater > Contaminated ... | reverse complement strand
TGGGCCCGCGGAGATTCGAACTCCGGACCTCCGCCATGTCAAGGCGACGTCATAGCCAGCTAGACCACGAGCCCGCTGCACCGCGTGTGTGCCTTACAACGTGGGCGGGTTTCCTATAAAAAAATGTGCGTCAGATGTCCACGAACCAGGCCGAGAAGATACCGGGATGCGTCCGGATCTCCTCGATCGCCTCGGCCGGGACATCCGAGTCGACGTTGAGGACCATGATCGCCTCCTCGCCCTGGCGGATCCGCCCGACCTGCATGCCGGCGATGTTGACATTGACCCGCCCGAGGGTGGTCGAGGCCCGCCCGATCACACCGGGCTGGTCCAGGTGTTTGGAGATGACCAGGTGCCCGGTCGGGTCGAGGTCCATCGTGTACCCGCCGATCGCCACCACGCGCCGGCGCGTGGGCGAGAAGACCGAGCCCTCGATCGTCTGTTCGCCGAGATCGGTCCGAAGGGCGATCCGGATCAGGTTCTTGAACCCGTGCGATTCGCGGGTCACGGTCTCGGTGATCGCGATCCCGCGCTCGCCTGCGACGACCTCCGCGTTGACGATGTTGACGGGAAGGTGGAGGATCTGCTCGAGGAGCGCCTTGACCGTCTGCCTCGTGAGGTAGCGCGAGGCCTGGTCGAGGTGCGGGATCTCGCCCGCATAGGTGATGTGGAGCCCCTCGATCCGGCCGTCGGTGATCTGCATGAGCAGCCGGGCCATGCGCGAGGCGAGGTCCACGAACGGTTCGAGGGCCTCGGCCTGCTCGGCCGGAATGGTCGGTGCGTTCACGACGTACTTCGCGTCCCCGCCCCCGAGGACCGAGAGGCACTGCCGGGCGACCGAGACCGCGACGTTCGCCTGGGCCTCGACCGTGGAGGCGCCGAGGTGCGGCGTCATGATCACCTGGTCGAGCCCGAGGAGGGGCGAGTCGAAAGGCGGCTCGCTCTCGAAGACGTCGAGGGCGGCGCCGGCGACCTTACCTGCGACGATCCCGTCGTAGAGCGCCGCCTCGTCGATGATCCCGCCGCGCGCGCAGTTGACGATCCGGACGCCGTCCTTCATCTGGGCGATCGTCTCGGCGTTGATCAGGTGGCGCGTCTCCTTGATCAGGGGCGTGTGGATCGTGATGAAGTCCGCGCGGCTGTAGAGCTCGGGCAGGTCGACGATCTCGACTCCGAGCTCGCGTGCGCGGTCTTTCGCGATGAACGGGTCGTACGCGACGATCCGCATGTTCATGGCAGAGGCGCGCTTGGCGACCTCTTTTCCGATCCGGCCGAAGCCGACGACGCCGAGGGTCTTCTCGTTCACTTCGACGCCGATGAACTTCGATCGCTTCCACTGCTTCCCCTTGACGGATGCGTTCGCCTGCGGGATGTTCCGCGCGAGCGAGAGCATCATGGCGCAGGTGTGCTCGGTCGCGGCGAGAGTGTTGCCCTCGGGGGCGTTCGCGACGATGATCCCCCGGCGCGTGGCGGCGGCGGTGTCGATGTTGTCGACGCCGGCCCCGGCGCGGCCGATGAACCGGAGTCTCTTCCCCGCCTCGATCACCCGTGCCGTGACCTCGGTTCCGGACCGGACGAGCAGGGCGTCGTAGTCGCCGATGATCCCGACCAGCGCGTCCTCGGAGAGGTCGGTCCTGACGTCGACCTCGGCCTCACCGCGCAGGATCTCGATCCCCTCCTCGGCCAGCGGATCGCTCACAAGCACTCGATAGTTCATTGATAAACCCGGTACTCCTTATGTCTCAAGGTTTATCAGGGGTGCGGTGGCGCGGTGGGAGGGCTAGTGCCGCCGCGCGTCGAGCTCGGCGAGCACGTCGGCGAGGTCCACGCCCGACGCCCGCAGCGCGACGAGAATGTGAAAGAAGAGGTCTGCCGCCTCGCTCGCGATCCGCTCGGGGTCGCCGTTCTTGACCGCGAGCACGAACTCGGTCGCCTCCTCGCCGACCTTCTCGAGGGGCTTGTCGATCCCCTTGCGGTGGTCGAGGAGGGAGCAGACGTACGATCCCTCTTTCGGGTGGAGTGCCCGGTCCTCGATGACGGCCCAGAGCTCGTCGAGGGTATCAGTCTTCACGGGGCGCCTCCTCGTCGTCCCCGACCCCGGTCGCGTCTCCGGCGTCCTCGGCGATCCGGACGTCGTCGATCTCCAGACCGTAGAAACGCCGCGAAAGGAGGCGCACCTTCTCGATGGTGCAGCCGCCGCGGCCGATCACGATGCCGAGGTCGGCCCGGTCCCGGAGGACCAGGTCGACCGATCCCTCCTCAACGGAGGGCGCGAGGCCGGCCAGCTCCGCCGGGCGGATGATGTTCGCGATGAAGGCCTCCGACGTCTCGCCGTACTCGACCATCTCCAGCCTCCGGCCGAGCTGCCTGGCGAGCCTCTTGATATTCTCGCCTTTCTTACCGATCGCCAGCCCCATGTCCCCGGGCCTGATCACGTAGATCACCCGGTCGAACCGGTCGTCGATGATGCAGTCGACCGCCGTGGAGCGCGTGAGGATGCGGAGCTCCTCGATGTAGCGCCGCTCCTTGAATCCGATGCTCCTCTCCATTGCGAATGCCGCAGATCTATACCCCGGCAGAAAAGATTAAGGATACGGGTTCGCGCGGAAAAAGAGGGGGGTTACTTCACCGCAGCGATGCCGGCGAAGTCGATCGCGTCGACGAGCGCGTCGAGGTCGGCGCCGGTCCCGTCGGTGACCTGGACCCAGACCATGATCCGATCCCCGACGAGGACCATGATGCTGTGCTCGTTCGACTGCTTCTGCTCGATCCGCCAGGCGGGCTGACCCTTGATCGTGACCTGCTTCATCGACATCTCGGTCGTGTCGAGGCTTGCGAAGGACTGCCACTGCTGCTTGAGCGGGCTCGTGGCGACCCCGTTGTCGGTGATCGCCAGGCTGCCCTGCGCATCCTCGCTGCCGGACTTCCTGTACTCGCCGGTCACCCAGGTGTAGTCGCGCCCCTCGCTGTCCTTCATGGTCAGGCCCTGGGGTTCGCCGTCGAGCTTCCAGGCGCCGGCCGACCGGGGAACGAAGGGGGCAAGGCGTTCGTGGCCGACCGCGTTGACGGCGGCGCCGGCGCCTCCGGTGACGCCGGCGACGGCGGTCGATTCGGCGGTCGCAGGAGCGCCGGTCGCGGCGGCGGTGGCGGCTCCGCCGGAGGGGGCGCCGGAGGTGCAGCCGGCCGCGAGGGCGGCGCCGAGCACGACGAGCAGGGCGAGGGCTGCGAGCAGGGTACGGGACGTGGGACGGTTCATGGTGATATCATCGAGATCATGGAAAAGGGGACGGTTAATGCTATCGCAGGCGCGAGAGGCCGTCGAGGTCGAGAGCGGCCACGAAGGCGTCGTAGTCGGCGGGGGTGCCCGAGACCGAGAGGTAGACGACGTAGCGGTCGGCGACGAGGATGTAGGAGCTCGCACTCCGCTCGTCGCGGACCTCGAAGGCCCGATGCCCGCGGAGCGTGGTGCGGTCGAGGCCGTCCGTGCCCGGGGGCGCGCTCGCGAGGAGGTCGACGAGCTTCCGAAAGCCGATCGGTTGCCCGCCCGTGTCCTGGATCACCAGGTCGGCATCGCCGGCCGCCGTTCCGTTCGGCTCCGTGACCGGGGTGTAGCTCGCCGTGACCGAGAGGAGGGGCATCCCGTCCTCGTCAAGGGTCATGGTGGACGGCGGAGCCTCCAGTCGCCACCCCGCGGGGGCCGGGGGGACGAAGCGTGCGAGGACCTCCGGTGCGACCGGGGTGCCGGCGACAGCCGGCGTCTCGCCGGGCGAGACGGACGGCCTGGTGGGCGCGGCCGGATCGTCGGTGCACCCGGCAGAGAATGTCACGAGGACGAGCACGGCGAGCAGGAGTACCGCGACGGGGATGCGGACGTGCATGGGTCAGGGTTCGGAGGCGGGATGGTTAAGCCTGCCGAGGGGGCGCGAAAAAAGGTGATGGGTCCGTTCACCGGACGACAGAGACCAGGTTGGTCTTGGTCACGGACTTGGTCGTGCCGTCAGCGTAGGTGACGGTCAGCTTGACCGAGTACGTGCCCTTCGTGTTGAACCAGACGTAGGGATTCTGCTTGGTCGAGGTCTTCCACGAGACGGAGCCCGTGTTGGCCGTGTTGAAGTCCCAGGCCCACTTGACGGGCTTGGGGCTCGACTTGTCCGTGAACTGGACCTTGAGGGACGCAACGCCGGTGAGCGGGGTCGCGGTGAAGTCGACGACCTTGTCGCCGGTAGTCGGCTGCGGGGTCCCGGTCACGGTGGGGGTCGGCAGGGTCGTGGTGGTGCCCGTGACGACGCCCTGCGCGAACTCGACGTAGTTCAGGTTCAGGCGCTCGCCCTTGAAGACGAGCTTGACCTGGTGCGTTCCCGCCGCGAGGGTGAGCGGGGTCGAGAAGCTGGAGAAGGTGGTGAACGACCCGGTGCGGCCGATCTGAACCGTGCCGACGAGGGCGTTGTCGAGGTAGACCTCGACCGGCTTGTTCGCGGCGTCGGGGTTGGCGGCCCGGAACGTGGCGGTGTACTGCCCGCTCTGGGCGATCTGAGCCGTGTAGATCAGGTATTCGTTCGTGCGGATCCAGGCGACGTCGTGGCTGCCCTCGGAGGATGTGTACTCGATGTCCACGCTCTCGGCCGTGCGGTAGGCGCCGCCCTCGTTCGCGAGGGTCGTGTCGAAGTACGCGACGTTCTGGCCGCCGCGGTCGTAGTTCTCGGCCTGGACACGGCCGGGGATCACGTTGCCGGGGCCGTAGGGCGAGGTCGTGACGGTCGGTGCGACCGTGACGGTGCCCGTCGGCGCCACGGTGGCGGTCGCCGTCGGCGTGGGCGTCGCGGTCACGGTCGGGGTCACGCCGTTCGTGAGGCTGAGCGAGTCGAGGTTGACCCGGCCGACGCCCTCGAAGGCGATGGTCACGACGTGGCGACCGCTGGGGATGGCGAGGGGCGTCGAGGCCGTGAACTCCCTGTAGGTGGTCCAGCCGCCGGTCGTCGCGACCGGGATCTCGCCCGCCGGGACGTGGTCGAGGTAGACCTTGAGGGCCTTGGTCGCCGCGTCGGGGTTCGCCGCCTTCAGCTTCAGGACGTAGGTCCCTGCGCCGTTCGCGTCGACCATGTAGTTCAGCCACTCGCCCGTACGGGTGTAGCCGACGTTGGTGACGCCGTTCTCGGTCTCGATGTCGACACCGAGGCCGGGCCGGAGGGCCTGGTTGTTGCCGAGGTTCTCGGGCTCGTAGTCGGCGTATCCGAGGTTCTGGCCTCCGGTGTCGAAGTGCTCGGCCTCAATCGTGGCGGGGAGGACGTGGGCCGAGGGGAAGGGCTGCTCGGGCTGGCTCGTGACCGTCGGCGTGACCGTGACGGTCGCGGTCGGTTCGACCGTGGTGGTGGCCGTCGGCGTGACGGTTACCGTGGCCGTCGGGGTTGCCGTGACCGTCGGCGTGGCCGTCGCCGTGGGCTCGACCGTTGCGGTCTCCGTCGGCGTGACGGTCTGGGTCGCGGGCGGGAGGACCGTGATCGTCACGGACTTGGTGCTGGTCGCGCCGGTCAGGTTCGTGACGGTCAGGTTCGCCTGGAAGGTGCCCTCGGTCCGGTAGGTCCGGCTCGGGCTCGCCTGGTAGTTGACGGCGCCGTCGCCGAACTGCCAGAAGTAGGAGACCGCGTTCTGCGATCTGTCCGTGAACTTCACGTAGAGGGGCGAGGGGCCCGTGACCGTGTTCGTGGTGAAGTCCGCGACGGGTGCGCCGGCGCCGATCTGCTGGAGGGTCAGCTGGATCGGGACCGTCTGGCCGTTGAGCGGCGTCACGGGGTTCGCGAGCGAGGCGGTCACGTACCCGGCCTTGCGGGCCTCGATCGTCTGGATCGGGGTGCCGGTCGTGAAGTGGGTGAGGTTCAGCGGGCCCGAGGTGGTGTTGCCCCTCAGGACGCCGTCGACGTAGATCTCGGCGCCCGAGGGGGTCGTCGAGATCAGGTAGTAGCCCCTGTCGCCGCCGATGGCGGTCGGGGTGGCCGTCGGTGTGGCGGTCGCCGTCGGTGTCGGCGTGGCAGTTGCAGTCGGCGTCGGGGTGGGCGTTGCGGTCGCAGTTGCAGTCGGCGTCGGGGTGGGCGTCGCCGTGGGGGTGCCGACGGTCAGAAGGCCGGCGGGGGACGTCGCGGAGATGATACCCCCTTCCTGGTCGTCAAGTTGAGTCAACGTCAGGGTGATGGCGGAGGTGCCGACGGCCTTTCCACGGAGGGTAACCGTGGCCAGCTTGACATTCGTGGCGCCGTCCTGGATCTGACGCATCAGGTCGGACGCCGAGAAGTAGACGCTGCCAGCGGGCATGGTCCCGTTTTTATGAACCGATGCCCAGCTCTCGAAGCCGATTGCGCTGACTTCGGCAACATTACCGTTTGCCAGCGTGATCGTGATATTGTATCCTGAGACACCGTGGGGGGCGGTATCGAGGATGATCGGGACGTCGACCGTCCCGCCGACCGAAGGAATCTGGAATGTCCCGGTGGTTACCGTCGCGGCCGATGCGCCCGTCACGAGGACGCACGAGGCCGCGAGGACCAGGGCGAGCAGGAGGAATCGCCCCGTCCGGGAGGTAGTCTGATCGTTCATAGATACAATTGGCCATGTTATCCCAGATAATGTTTCGCCTTTTGGAGATCCTTCGGCAGCCCGCCGATTGCCAAAAATCGCCCATAAACGAGCCGATTTCCAAAAGGAGCCGTTTAAGCGAGGCGGATCGTCGGGAGGAGCAGGGGTGGGAGATGACGAAGAGACGGGAAAAATGAGAGATACCGGATCAGAGTGCGTTGAAGAGCTGCACCGTGTCCGCGAAGTCGATCCGGTTGTTGCTATTGTAGTCGAAGGCCGCGAGAGGCTCGTTCGCCCCGATCCAGGTCATCTGGTTGAAGTAGAGCACGACGTCCGCGAAGTCCTTCCGCCCATTCCCGTTCACGTCCTCGTACTTCCCGTTGCTGTCCAGGTCCCGGGGGGCGCCCGTCCCGCCCGGCACGGCCGCGACGGCCGGGGTCGCGGCCGGGACCGTGGCCAGGTAGATCTCGTTGTCGCCGTCGCGGTCGTCCGTGAAGACCACGTATTCGCCGTCGACGTCCGGGGTGATCTGGTTGCCCGCCGCGACCACCATCGGCCGCTCGGCTCCGGCCGCGAAGTCGTAGAGGTAGAGGTCCGTGTTCCCGTTCCGGTCATCGCACCAGACGACCAAGTTGCCGTCGATCGCGGGATCGGTCTGGAACGAGCCCCCCGGCGAGAGCCACGACTTCGTCCCGTTCGTCATGGTGATGTCGAGCGCGCAGAGCCGGATGTTGTAGGTCATGCTCTCGGGGACGTACTGGGACCAGACGATCCGGTCGCCCGAGATCCGCAGCCCCCGGACCGTATCGTTCGACATCCGTTCGAGGAGGTAGGTGTTGCTGTCGAGCAGGTACCGGAAGTAGACGCCGCCCAGGTCGACATCGGTCCAGACGACCTTCTGCCCCGAGACGTCCGGGTCGCTCTGGGTGTTCGAGTCCTGGAAGGCCTGTTTCGGCCAGTCGGGCCGGTCGAGGTAGCGATAGAAGGTGCGCCCGCACTCGGAGATCCCGTTCGCGGACTCGTACCAGACCACCACGTCCCCGTCGATCGCCGGCTGGCGTTCGTACCCGCCCCAGATGGACTCGGGCAGGTTCAGCATCTGCTCCTGGTCGGTCGTGAGGTCGAGGAGGTAGATGTCGGGGTTCTCGTACGCCCCGCTGTTCCGGTAGTCCTCCCAGACGACCCGGTCCCCCGCGATCCGGGGGTTGACCTGGTCCATCGGGTCGTCGGTCAGCCGTCGCTCGGTATGCGTCGCGTAGTCGTAGAGGTAGACGTCCCAGTTTCCGTTCCGGTCGTCCTGCCAGACGATCTTCTGGCCCGAGATCGAGGGGTTCTGCTGATCGGCACTGTCGCTGGTAAGCGGAATCACCCATGCCGACGCCGCTCCGGGAAGAAGGAGCACGGCTAGGACGAGACAGAGAAGAGGAAGGAATCCGTGTGACATCGGCGAGTTCACCACTGCCTGATCGATCCTGTTGGGCCTTCCACTATATGTAACGGAGTGTCCCGCACAGGCACGGAGCGCACTCTTTTCATATAGGAGCGCGAACCCGATCTGATCGCTCCATGTCCGTCGCCGTGATCCCGTTCCGGCCGGTCGACCCGAAGACCCGGCTCTCCGGTCTGCTCTCCCAGGTCGAGCGGGAGGCTTTCGCCCGGGCCATGCTCGCCGACGTCATCGGCGCGGTTCGTTCGGCGGGGTTCGAGCCCCTCCTGCTCAGCACCAGCCCGTACGACTGCCCCGGGGTCGAGGTCCGGGTCGAGCCCTGCGGCCTCTCCGATGCGCTCAACGACCTCCTCCCCACCCTCGTAGGGCCCGTCCTGGTCATCATGGCCGACCTGCCCCTCGTCACGCCCGACGCGGTCCGGCGCCTGGCGAACACCGACGCCGACGTCGCGATCGCTCCCGGGCGCGGCGGGGGCACGAACGCCCTCTTTATCCGCGATCCTTCCCGCTTTCACGTGGACTACTACGAGTGTTCGATCCGAAAGCACCTTACGATCGCCCGTGAGGCGGGCCTCTCGGCCGAGTGCGTGGATTCGTTCTGCCTCTACCTCGACCTCGACGAGGAGGAGGACCTCGTCGACCTGCTGATCCACGGCACCGGGCGGGCCCGCGCCTGCCTCGAGGAACTGGGGGTCGAGCTCGCGGTCACCCGCGGACGGGTCGGGATCGGGCGGCGGACCCCGCTCCACGACGCCCGGAGCGCTGTGCGCACCACGGGCCCGACCGGCGCGGCGGGCCGCTGACCGAAAGGTTTTGGTACAATCGACGAGAAGATGGGGCCATGCAGGACGAGGTGATCCTGGTCGAGGGCCTCACGCACCGGTTCGATGACCTGGTCGCGGTGGACGACGTCTCGTTCCAGGTCCACCCGGGGGAGATCTTCTCGTTCCTCGGCCCGAACGGCGCGGGCAAGTCGACCGTCATCAACGTCCTTACGACCCTCCTCCCGATCCAGGAGGGCGAGGTCGTGATCGCCGGCCGCGACCTCCGGCGGGAGCCCGACCGCGTCCGCGAGGCGATCGGGATCGTCTTCCAGGAGGTGACCCTCGACCGCGACATGACCGTGGCCGAGACCCTCGAGTTCCACGGCCGACTCTACGGCCTCCCGCGCGCAGAGCGGCGGGAGCGGGTCGACGAGCTGGTCGCCCTCGTCGAGCTCGAGGCGAAACGGGACGTCCGGATCAAGTTCCTCTCGGGCGGGATGAAGCGGCGGCTCGAGATCGCGCGGGGCCTCATGACCCGTCCGACCGTCCTCTTTCTCGACGAGCCCACGATCGGGCTCGATCCTCAGACCAGGTCCCGGATGTGGGACTATCTCCGGGGCGTCAACAGGGAGGGGACCACGATCTTCCTGACCACCCACTACATGGACGAGGCCGACCAGCTCTCGAACCGGATCGCGATCATGGACAACGGCCGGATCATCACCGAGGGCCGGCCCTTCCAGCTCAAGAACGCGCTCGGCCAGGACCTCGTCTACCTTGAGACCGACGACAACGCCCGGACACAGGCCGTGCTCGAGGCGGAGCCGGTCGTGTCCGGAGTCCGAAAGAAGGGGGCGACCGGCCTCCTCGTGACGATCTCCAGGGACGGCCTCCGGATCCTGCCGCGCCTGCTCGAGGTCCTCCGCCTGGGCGGGATCACCGTGACGGGGATCAACATGAAGAAGCCCTCGATGGACGACGTCTTCATGCACCACACCGGGCGCGAGATCCGCGAAGAGGGACCCGAGTCCGCCGGCGCCATCCGGTCCCGGAGGCGGTAGCATGGACCGAAGGTTCCTGACGATCTACTGGCGCGACATGCTCCGGTACGTCCGGTTCCGGGCGCTCCTCTTCTCCTCGCTCGTCCAGCCCGCGCTCTGGCTCGCGTTCTTCGGGATCGCGATGTCGAGCAGCTTCGATGCGGTCTCGAGCCAGATTCCGGTCGCGCCCGGCATCCTGCGGGTCGGGTACCTGACCTTCATGTGTGCGGGAGTCATCTCCATGACCACGCTCTTCACGAGCCTCTTCGGCGGCATGAGCCTCCTCTTCGACAAGAACTGGGGCCTCCTCCGCGAGGTCATGGCCGCTCCCATGGCCCGTTCCAACATCGTGCTCGGCATGGGCCTCTCGGGGATCACCAAGTCCTGCATCCAGGCCGTGATCATCCTCCTCTTCGGCCTCCTGCTCGGAGTCCGGTTCTTCGACGGATATGCCCCCCTTCATACCGCCGTCGCGATCGTCGGCATACTCGCCTTCGTCTCGGTCTTCGCGCTCGGCTTCGTCTTCCTCTCGGCCGCGATCGCCCTCTCGATGGAGTCGCCCGAGGGGATGCAGGGGATCATGACCCTGCTGACCATGCCGATCTTCTTCGCCTCGAACGCGCTCTATCCCATCGAGGCCTTCCCGTCCGTGCTCCGGATGGTCTCGGCGGTCAACCCCCTGACTCACATGGTGACCGGGATCCGCTACTTCGCCATCGGGCCCGAGTTCTCGGCGATCGGCCGGACGTTCACGTACTCGGCCGCCGATCTCATGGTCTCGTTCGGCGCGCTCTGCCTCTTTGCGGCCATCACCTTCGCGCTCGCCCTCTACCGGGTCCGGAGCGCACGGGTCACCTAGGCGAGCCGGTCCAGGGCCGCCCCGACGGCCGCGGCCCGCCGCTCGATCACGCGCACGCTCTTGGGCTGCTCGTTCATGCCGCAGTGGGCGAGATCGTTCCGGAGCTGGCCGATCGCCTCCCAGACCGAGGCGATCCCGTCGGCGTCCGCCAGGGCCTCGAACCGCTCCGAGAGCGAGGTCGGCTCGTACGGCTTGTGCTGCCGGCCCAGGCTCGCCCCGGTCACGGTCCGTGCGACCCGTTCCCGCACCTCCCACGTGAGCCACCGCTCGGAGGGGCAGCCGAGCCGGAGCACCAGCAGGTTGATTAGCCACTCCCGGGCGAGCTCGACCGCCTGGACCACGAGCCCGTGCTCGAGCTGGTACCGGACCAGCGCGCGCTGCCGCGCGAGCAGTGCCGGATCGAGCGTGTTCTCGTCCGTGCCGAACGGCGCGATCCGGTCGATCCGGCCCAGGACCGGCCTGAGGGCAGGCAGGTCGGCCGCGACCTCCTGCTCGACCTCTGCGATCCGCTCGTGGAGGAGGTACGCGGCCAGGAACGCCTCCGTCGGGCGCGAGAGCCGGACTGCGGCCGTGAAGCGCACCAGGTTGTTCGCGAACGGCTTGAGCTGGCGCGGCCGGGGCTCCCGGCCCTCGCGGTGGGCCCGATCCTGTGCTTCGGCAAAGAGCCCGGAGAGCTCGGTCGCGTCCATGTGCCCGACGAAGGCCTGGACCGCGTTCACCCAGTCCATGACCTCGACGAACGGAGTCAGATCGTGGACGGGGAGCTCGGTCGCCGTCCGTCCGGGCCGGGCCCCGTAGAAGACACGCTCGATCGTGGCCCCCCGGAGCTCCCGGAGGTACGACAGCGCGAGGAAGACGACGAAGGGGAGCGGTCCCGGGGCGTAGGTCAGGTCGACGATCAGGACGTCCCCCTCGCCGACCGCGGCGCAGATCCGCTCGAAGCAGCCCCAGAGCCCGGCCGTGCTCTGGCAGTCGGGGAGCGGCACCACGGTCCCGTCGCCCGGGCCCGGGTCGTCCGGGGCGAAGACGACCATCTCGTCCGGCTCCATGAGCGCGACGAGCGCACCCGCCACGGTCAGGGCGCGGCAGGCCCGGTCGTCGCAGACCCAGACCGTCTCTTCGCTCTCCCCCGCCGGGGGCGCGAAGGTCAGGAGCCTTCTCATCGCCCTGCGCAGGGGATGCAGAGCCGCCGGCCGTCGACCACCCGTACCCGGTGGGCCGCGATCGACTCTCCGCAGGCCTCGCAGGTCTCCGAGGCGTGGATCTGCGCCTCCGGCGGCACCGGCGCCGTTGCCGGCCCGACCGTGAAGAGGTCGTCGGCTGGCAGCCCCAGGATCGCCTCGCAGACCGCACGGAGCCGGCGGTCGTACTCCGCTCGCTCCGCCTCGTCCGCCTCCCCCGAGTGGACCCTCCGGCGGAGGGCACCGAACTCCGGGTCGATCCGGGCGGTCGAGAACTCCGGGCGCGAGACCACCCGGACTCCCCGCCCGGTCCTCCGGTCGTAGAAGGTATAGACATGCTTGCCGTGGTCGAGGAAGACCAGGTTCCCCTTGCCGAACGTGCACCCGGCCCGGACCTGCAGCCCGTCCACCCCGCAGGCGTCGTTCTCGACGACCGCGACGATCTCCTCGTCACCCGAGGGGTCGGCGCCGAGCGCCTCGAGCCCGATCACGGCGGCGCGGTACCCGAGCGCGAGCCCGGGGCAGCGGTGGCCGTGGAAGAGGACCGCGTCCTCGAAGGTCCGTGCGTCACTCATGGACGGGAGGTTGGGCGGGGGGAGAAAAAAAAGATGAGGGCTTACAGCTGGGCTGATCCCGCGGCGGACGCGAACGACGGCGTGAAGCCCTGCATGATCCGCCCGACGCCGTAGACGACCGCATAGATGCCGAGCGCCCAGATGAGGACGACCGACCCGGCGACCGGCTGTGTGATGATGTACAGGCCCACGATGATGCCGAGGATGCCGGAGATCAGCATGACCCACCAGTACGGAGCGCCACGAGCGGCGATCCCGACGAAGACCTGGACCAGCCCCGAGACCAGTGTCCAGATCCCGATCAGCACGACGAGCGCGATCACGAACCCGACCGGGTTCCAGAGCGCGAGGACGCCGATGATCAGGGTGACCACGGCCCCTGCGATCAGGACCCAGCGCAGGTTCGCAGCCTCGCCGCCCGCCATGATCCCGCCCGCAAGGAGGATGATGGCGTCGATGATCACGAAGGCCCCGAAGAAGAGGACGAGCGAGGCCAGCATCGTGCCGGGCATCGCGAAGGCGAGAATCCCGAAGAGGATCGCGACGATCCCTCCGATGACGGCGAGCCACCGGTTCTGAGAAGAAATTGATGAGTCCATGTATGTTCACTTCCGGATCGAATGGGGAGAGTGTTGGGGGAGCGAACGTAAATGACCTCCCTCCCGAGGCTCCGGGGGGAGAACGCCGGGTCCGACACACGGCGGGCGGGCCGCCCGGGGACTGGAGGGACGCCCGGCGGCCCGGATATTCTGCAGCGCTTGGGTACCGGGCCTGAAAAGAGTCGGTGAGACAGGCCCCCGCGGGGCCGGCGAGGGGGCCGAGCGGCATCCGCGGAAAAAATGCGAACGCATATCACCTCTCCCGCATCGGAATTGCACGAAATTGTATGCTCTCCGTCCTCTACTACGACCGCGATCCCGCCTGGCGCGAGCAGGCGGCGCGGTGGCTCTCGCTGGCCGGCTCCATCGAGGTCGTACCGGCGGGGACGTTCGACGAGGCGGTGACGCTCTTCCGGGGAGGGGAGTTCGATGTGGTGGTGGCTGCGCCGCTCGAGGTGGAGGTCCTCGGGCTCCTCTCGATCGTCAGGACGCACGAGAAGACGGTCCCGTTCGTCCTCCTCCTGATGGAGCCGGGCCACGAGCAGGTCGTGATCCAGGCCATGAACGGCGGGGCGGATACGGGGAGCGACGGGGTCCGGTACTTCGTCCGGGGCAACGGAGTCGGCTTCGAGCCGTTCGCACGCTTCCACGAGGCCCGCTCCTTCGAGGGGTCCGGGATCGGCCTCGCCCTGGTGAAGCTGATCGTCGAGCGGCACGGCGGGCGCTGTTGGGCCGAAGGCGAGATCGATGCAGGTGCGACGTTCTTCTTCACCCTCGGGCCGTGAGGCAACGGGGAGCGTCGATACCCCGTCACCGGTGATGGGGCCGAGGGTTTTTCGACCGCTGTGCCTACCGCGGGCGAAACAGGGAGTGCGACGCCGTCTTTCGGCATGCTTAAGAATGGCGTTCACCAACGACAGATGATCGATCATGCAGCGCGAGGAGAACCGGAGCCAGGTGAAAAAGGAACTGATCGTCTTCCTGGTCCTCACCTTCGGCGCCACGTTCCTTCTCGAACTCGTCGGTATCGGGATCTACGGATCCGGTATCCTGACAAACAAGATCATGCTCATCCCGATGTATATTCCGGCGATCAGCGCGATCCTCTGCATGGTGGCGTTCAGATCCGCGGCGTTGACGAGGGAGGCGGGGATCTTTCTCGCATCCTTCCTGGTCGCTTCGGCGATCTCCCTACTCGAGGGGCTGTACCGGCCGCTGCTCGGGACGATCGGGCCCCTGCCCGTCCTGACCGTGGTCGTCTCGGTCACCGCGTTCCTGCTCGCGGTCGGCCAGAACCTGAAGAGACCCTGGCGGGACCGCCTGACCCTCGCGCGACTGTCCGTCGGCATGAACTACCGGTATTACCTCTTCCTCCCGGTCGCCTTCTCCGTGCTGTTCGTCCTCGGGCTGCTCCTCAGTCATACGGCTGGCCTAAGCGTGCCAACCCAGGGGTTCGACCCCGGAGCCTTCGCCATGTTCATCGGGATCTACCTGGCGACCTTCGTCGTCGCCTGGCCGAAGTACTTCGGCGAGGAGTATGGCTGGCGGTACTACCTCCATGACCGGGTATTCGCCATCTTCGGTGGGAACACGGGGGTCCTCCTGATCGGTCTCGTCTGGGGCCTCTGGCACCTCCCACTGAACCTCGTCGGGATGAACTTTCCCGATAACCTCCTGACGGGGAACCTCGTCTATCTCGTGTACACGGTGACGATTGGCATCATCTACAGTTTCGGGGTCCTGAAGACCGGGAGCATCTGGATCGCGGTCCTGCTCCACGCGATCACCGACTCCATGGTCGTATCAGGCTATCCGTTTCTCGCGAATGGACAGGTCCTCGCGGCATTCCTCCCGGTGCTGGTCCTGCTGGGAGCCATGGCATCGGTCCTCCTGCGTTCGAGGATCTGGACAGATGACACGGCCGTTCGCGTCATATCGTGATGCTCGTGAACAGGTATCAAGGCGTGAACCGGGTCCGCTGCCCGGCGCGTGACTGAAAAAAAAGGGGGCGGGAGATTTACTCCTCGACGCTGTTTCGCGCCGAGTCGACCATCTGCCGGGCCGCCTTCGTCTTCGCCTTCACCTGGACGAGGTCGCCGGCCTCCAGCGCCGCGTCCGCCTCCTCGTAGAGTTTCAGCGCCCGGTCGACCCGGGCCTTCGCCTTTCCGATCTTCTTCCCCTCGTCGGCGAGCATCTCCAGCTCCTCGCCGAACGCCAGGGCGTCGCCGTAGACGTCCTCGAGGTCGTTCCGGAGGTCGGCGACCTTTCCCTCGTCCTGCTCGCGCCTCTCCCGGGCCCGCTCCTTCAATGCCTCCTTCGCCGAGTCCTGGCCCTGCTGGATGTACTGGAGCTCGTCCTCGACGGTCTTCGCCGCCTCCGCGAGCACCTCGGCAAACCGGGTCCGCTCCTGCTTGGACTGGTCCCAGCCCTGGTAGCCCTCCCAGGCGCCGCCCGCGACGGCCCCGCCCACGGCCCCGCCGAGGACGTCCCCGATCGACTGCTCCTTCTTCAGGATCCCGCCGAGGGAGCCGAGGACCGAGCCGATCGCGCCGCCTGCAATGGCCCCGACGGCGCCGCGCTCGACCTCGCGCCGGTAGCGCCGGACCTGGTAGCTCGCCTTGACGTCGCGGCCCGAGACCGCGAACTCGAGCGAACCCTCCTCGTCCGTGTGCTTCACGTCCATCCTGCCGCGCCCCTCCTGGAGCTCCTCGTGGGTGATCTCGGTGCCACGGAGCGCGAGCTGGCTCATCAGGCGCTCGACGAACTCGTCGTAGAGGTTGCCGACCCCCTGGGCGTAATAGATAAACGGCATGAAGGATCGTTGGCCCCTGCAGTTCAAAAAAGCAATGGCGCGCCGGCCCGGGTCTCCGGGCGGGCGGTCCCTACGGCATGGGGGAGAGACCGCGATCAGCCGAGGGCCGCCACCCGGTCCATCGCCTCGGCCAGGCGGGGCAGGGCGGCCGCGTAGCTGAGCCGGAGCCAGCCCGGCGCGTGGAAGGCCGAGCCGGGCGTCACGGCGACGCGGGCCTCGTCGAGCCAGCGTGCCGCGACTGCGACATCGTCCCCCCCGACCTCGACGAACGCGTAGAACGCGCCGTCTGCCGGGGCCGTGCGGTAGCCCATCCCGGCGAGCCGGCCGAGGACGAACTGCCGCCGCTCGTCGAAGGCCCGCCGCATCGCCTCGACCGAGGACTGGTCGCCGGTCAGGGCCTCAACGCCGCCGTGCATCACGAACGTGACGGCCTGGCTCGTGGTATGGCTCTGGACCCGGCCCATATAGTCGACCACCGGCTTCGGCCCGACGGCCCACCCGAGACGCCATCCGGTCATCGCGTAAGCCTTCGAGAAACCGTTCACGGTCACCGTTCGGTCGGCCATCTCCGGCAGGGAGGCGAGCGAGACGTGGGGGACGCCGTAGACGAGCCGCTCGTAGATCTCGTCCGAGAGTGCGACAAGGTCCCGGTCCCGGCAGAGGTCCGCGATAAGGCCGAGCGAATGCGCGTCGAGTACGGCGCCCGACGGGTTCGAGGGCGAGTTCACGACGATCATCCGCGTCCGCGGCGTCACGGCCTCGAGGAGCGCGTCCGTCGCCTGGAAGGTCTCCGGATCGACCGGGACGAAGACGGGCACCCCGTCCGCGAGCCGGACGCAGGCCTCGTAGCTGACCCAGTCGGGGACGAGGATGAGCACCTCGTCGCCGGGGTTCAGCACGGCCTGCATGGCCTGGTGGATCGCGTCCTTGGCCCCGGCGGTCACGAGCACCTGGCCCGCGTCGCAGGGGATCCCGTTCTGCTCCCGGGACTTCGCTGCGATCGCCTCGACGAGGGCCGGCAGCCCCGCTCCCGGCGAGTAGTGGGTCTCGCCCTGTCGGAGGGCGGCGATGCAGGCCTCCGTGATATGAGCGGGCGTATCGAAGTCGGGCTCGCCGACCGAGAGGCTGATCACGTCCACTCCCGCCCGCTGGAGTGCCTTCGCCCGGCCGGCGATCGCGAGCGTGGCCGACGGGACGATCCCGCCGACCTTCGAGGAGAGCCTCATTGGAGGCGCTGGCACATCTTGACGGCCGACTCGACCGCGCGCCGGGCGTAGTCGATCCGTTCGGTCGCCTCCATCCGGGTCATGCCCGGCCCGGAGATCCCGAGCGCGACCGGCTTCTCGAACTCGAGCGAGAGGTCGATGATCTTCCGCGCCGCGTGCTGCACCACGATCTCGTCGTGCTGGGTCGCACCCTCGATCACGCAGCCGATCGTGACCACCGCGTCGACCCCGCCCTTCCGAAGAAGGCTCTTGATCGCGAGCGGCATGTCGTAGGCACCGGGGACGTAGATGGTCTCCGTCACCTCGGCCCCGAGGAACTGGGCGTGCTCGCGCGCCTCGATCTCCATCATGTAGGTGATGTCGCGGTTGAACTCCGCGACCACGAATCCGAGCCTGAGCGTCATGTCCTGTCTACCTCTGTTCCCACTCGATAATCATTATTCCCGCGCCGGCCCCGCGTCCGCGAAGCCCTGGCGCTGGCCCGTCCCGGCCTCGCGTTCGAGGTCGCGCGGACGGAGCATCAGCCGGACCGCGTTCGCCGCGTGCTCGCGGGCCCGCTGCTCGGCCAGCCAGGCGAGCTCGGCATCGGAGGAGGCCTCGTCCTCGTGCACGAAGACCTCGATGATGTGTTTGTTCGTCATCAGCTGCGCGAGCATCAGCCCCTGCGAGGCCTCGTGCGCGCACATCCGGTCCTTCTCTTTTCCGCCCGGCATCCCGAGCGCGATCACGATGTCGCAGCGCCGCTCCTCGAGGAGCTTCTTGCAGGCGACGGGCAGGTCCTTGATCCCCGGCACCGTGTACCGCTCGATCGCGACCGAGGCGTGGCGCTTGAGCTCGTCGATCGCGTGCGCGCCCATGTTGACCCGGGCGAACGTCGTGTCCGCGACTCCGACCCGCATGGCACCCTCAGGCGAGGTGGGCGGCCGCCGCCGCCACGCCGTCGCCGCTGTGCTCGCACCCGAGCCGGCCCATCGCGGCCTGGACTGCGCCGAGGGTCGCGAGGATCTCGGGCGCGCCGC
>Ga0074193_1002264_pt1 | contig 18093 bp, 18 predicted proteins | sample EPASupsiteHSE605_FD_64523 | JGI IMG/M metagenome (GOLD analysis project Ga0074193, IMG submission 64523) | Bioremediated contaminated groundwater from EPA Superfund site, New Mexico - Sample HSE6-05 | ecosystem: Environmental > Aquatic > Deep subsurface > Groundwater > Contaminated ... | reverse complement strand
GTTCGACAAGTCTATAAACGTTATAAAATATCAATTCGTAGCAATTATTTTTGTGTCATCCTGAGCGAGAGCGAAAGATCTAGGGACAAAAGATCCTTCGCTTCGCTCAGGATGACAATAAAACGTGATATTAATAGCATAACAAGGGGGTTCTGCAGCGGAATCATCTCTACGAACCTCTGACTTTGGACGAAAGAACCCGTCATCAAAGAACTCGTTCTGATTAGGAACGAGTTTTTATCATAAAAAAAGTGGTTTTTTAATCCTTTTTGTTAAGTAGTTTACAGATTTATTTTCCTGTTGGATATAAACTCTGGTTGTACCAAAATATTGAAATAAGGAGGTGGTATGCTTGGAAAAAGTATTTGTCGGTTGTTCAATACTTGAGAAAGAAATTAATCAAGTCATGAAGAAAATGGGGTTAATAAACAAAACCGTTTTTATAGATGCAGCATTGCATGTGAATTTAGATCGCTTAGAAGAGGCGGTTCGTGAAAAACTTGATGAAACCAGTCATCTTGGTAAACCGATTATCTTAGTAGGAAATAAATGTCATCCGGACATGGATTTAATCACCAAAGAATACGATGGTCAAATAGTTACAAGATGCAATTGTTTAGAGTTGCTTCTTGGAGACAAGATGAAAGAATTAGACAAAGAAGCTAGGATTTTCTATATCACTAGCGGGTGGTTAGAAAAATGGAAAGAGATTTTCATAACAGGACTTGGCTGGGATGAGATTGATGGTCGGCAAAACTTCGGTTTCTATGACAAGATACTATTGCTTGACTTAGGAACACCAATTGACGACATGGATATGTTGGAGTTTTTTGAATTTACTCAAATACCAATCGAACTTTACCCTATTACCTTAGATAATCTAGAAATTGAACTGACTAAGCAACTTAATGTTATTTCAGAACCCTAGACTTAATAGTCCTCGTCATATAATTAATTTCGTCCTAAGGGCAGAGGTTAACTCAGTCTTTAGAATAGAGAAGCAAGACAAAAGGAGGTGAAAACAATGTTTGACGCAACTAAAAAAGACGCTGCCCTTGCAGCCTTGGGAGAACTCTGTCTTAAATGTGGAGATAAACATTCCGATGAATGTTTCCTTGCCAAAGCAGTCGCTGCAGCAAAAGAAATCCCAACGGCTCAATAAACCCGTTCGATTAAAGCAGAACATTGAGACTTTGGTGGGGAGTCTGTCCCCACCGAAGCAGAATAAAGAACGGGACTGCCTGAAAATAGAAATTAACTTCTATTTTCAAGGCAGCCCCGTCTTATTTTGGAGTTCTAACTTGAGGCGTATACCCAGTACAATCTGGATATACGCCTTTATCATGGCTTTAACAGCATCATAATAGCGATTCATAGATTTCTATATAAGCATTTGCAGATCTGTCCCAACCAAAATCGCTTGTCAAAGCATTTTGACGGATATTGCCCCAGGCCTGCTTATCATTTTCGTATAGTTTTACGGCATATTGGATCTTAAATAACAATTCATGAGCATTATAGTTAACAAAGCTAAACCCATTACCAGAACCCGTCATAGCATTATAGGGCATAATGGTGTCCTTTAATCCTCCAGTTTCACGTACGATCGGAATTGTTCCATATCGCATGGCGATCATCTGAGAAATACCACAGGGTTCAAAACGAGAGGGCATCAAGAAGAGATCTGCTCCAGCATAAATCTGATGCGCAAGCTTATCTAAAAACTCTAAGCGTATTGCCAGTTTTTTGGGGTATTTTGAGGCGAAATGACGCAACATTTGCTCATAGCGGTTTTCGCCTGTACCCAGGATAATTATCTGAACATTGAGCTCAAGTATTTCCTCGATAACGTGGGCGAATAGATCCAGGCCCTTCTGGTCTACGAGTCGAGATACCATGCCCAATACTGCTCTATCACTTTGGACTGGTAAGCCAAAAATACTCTGTAAGTGTTTTTTATTCTCATCTTTAGCAAGAGGAAAATTGTTATAGGGCATGACAATATAGGGGTCCTTATACGGATCATAGATCTGATAGTCAATACCATTGAGGATGCCCGTCAAAGATGCGCTTCTTTTTCTTAAAAGACCATCAAGATTTTCACCATAGTAAGGATTTTGGATTTCCTGAGCATAAGTCGGACTCACCGTCGTAATACGATCTGCATATAACAGTGCCGCTTTCATAAAATTGACCGAACCGTGAAATTCCAAGGCATCTTCCTTGAAATATTCCATCCCAAGTCCCAAAATATCGCCGAGAACTTCTTTAGAAAAAATCCCCTGATATTTTAGGTTATGAATTGTAAATACTGTTTTAATGGGGTAATAAAGGGGTTCCCGGCTATAAAATTCTTTAAGCATGAGAGGGATTAAAGCTGTATGCCAATCATGACAATGGATGATGTCAGGTTTGAACCCTGGGATGTGGATTAAGCTTTCTAGCGCGGCTCGGGAAAAAAAGGCAAATCGCTCAGCATCGTCATATTCTCCGTAAACCCGTGGACGTGTAAAATAGTACTCATTATCAATAAAATAGTAATGAATTCCCTGATAAACCATCTCATCTAAACCACAATATTGTTTTCTCCAAGTGATTGGGACATCAAAATGGGCCAGATGTTTAAACTCTCCCCGAAAATGATCGGCAATGGCGCTGTATTTCGGCATAATAACCCGTACATCAGCACCCTGTTTAGACAAGAAGGCAGGCAATGAACCTCCAACTTCACCCAAACCACCTGTTTTTATAAAAGGATCCGCTTCTGTAATGACAAAAACAATTTTCATACTCTTCCTCTCCCGCCTTTAAAACTTCAGATCACGGTTTTTTTGAGGACAACCAAAGGGTTATTTATACTCCCTTTTAAGATATTTTCTCCGTTGACCTTGACTGATTTATCGAGAATGGCATAGTCCGTTTGAGCATTAGTATGAAGATGACATTTGGGCAAGATTATGCTATTTTTAATTTTGCATCCTTGTTCGATAATTACCTCTCGAAAAATAATCGAGTTTACTACTTCCCCTGAGATCGTGCAGCCACTAGCAATCAACGAGTTACTAACTTTAGCCTGTGAAGTGTAGCGAGTGGGCGGATTATCCTTAATTTTCGTATGAATCTTATCGACTCCCAACCATAGATTTCCGCGAACTTCTAAGTTCAAAAGATCCATACTCCTATCAAAGTAATCTTTAATCGTGCGAATTGTCCCAATCGATGAGCAAGTAGGACTGCCATAGATATTAAGGACTTCTAGGTTGGCAGTTAAAATATCTATTAAGTCCATACACCCAGTAAAATTGTATTTCTCAATAATATCCAACAGAATCTCGCGTCGGATTATTAAGATATTTACAAAAAACGGCTGAACAAACTTTGTCCTTTTGAGATCGTTACTGCTTTGAACGTGGGATACTTTATGATCCTTATCCATTACAAAAAACATCTCATCGTTCAGACCCTCTGAGTTATCTGTTTCTTTATAAATCAAGGTAACATCGGCCTTTTTTTTATTATGAAATTCGAGTGCGCCTATAAAATTTATATTAAATATTTGGTCACCGCTACTGATAACAACATTTTCTGCAAAATCTTTATCTAAATACTCCAAATTATTGCGTAAATCTTTAATGCAAAATGTATGTTTGTTTCCTCCCAAACCATGGAAGACCCCCGGTAAAATAAACAAACCTCCATCTTTCCGATCCAGAAACCAAGCTTTACCAGCCCCCAAGTGATCCAGAAGTGGTCTATATTGGTGTGGAGTAACCAGTCCAATCGTCCTTATCCCAGAGTTAACCATGCTGGATAAGGCAAAATCGAGAACTCGATATCTCCCCCCAAAAGGAACAGCGGCGATTGGTCTTTCTAGGGCAAGTCCACGCAAGCTATCAGTTGCAGTATTAGCATAAATAATCCCTATAGCGTTCGACATTATTGCTCCCACCTTTCGAAATCGCCAAGTCATTTAGACATTCTTGCCTGCTTTGATAACGGAACCTTCATCAATAACATGATTATCCTCGACAACCGTAATCCCATCTTGATCCGAAGTGCTTTGTTTCCCTGCTCCGATAATACAGTGACGCATTATTTCGGCATTTTCCCCCACAATAGTCTTATAAATCAATGATTTATCGTGAATTTTTACACAAGGCAATAAAATTGAATCCCTAATTTCTACATTTTTCCCCACGAATACGCCAGGTGCAATGATTGAATTGCTTACCTTACCATGAACAATACATCCATTACAAACAAGACTGTTCTCTATTTGCGCTGTAGAACCCACAAAGTGAGGCGGCAAGATCTCTTCGTTCGAGAAAATCCGAAACTTTGGATCGAAAATAGTCAGGAAATGTCCTTCTCTTAAGGACTCCATATTAGCTTGATAATAGCTTTCAATCGTACCAACATCCCGCCAATACCCCTGGAATTCGTAAGCATAGACCCTTTTTGCCTGTTTTAGCTGCTGCGGGATAATATTTTTGCCAAAGTCATTTTGAGACTGAGGATCCCCAGCATCGACAATCAAGGCTTGCTTAAGTATTGACCAGTTAAAAACATAGACTCCCATGGAAGCAAGATTGTTTTTAGGGTGAGCAGGTTTTTCGCTAAACTCTGTGATCCGGGCATCCTCATCAACGCTTAGGATACCGAACCGAGAAGCCTCCTCCCAGGGAACTTTAATGGTTGCAATGGTTACGTCGGAATTTTTCTCTTTGTGAAACTTTAACATCCGGGTATAATCCATTTTATAGACATGATCCCCGGAAAGAATAATTACATATTCGGGATCGTAGTAATCAATAAATTCATAATTTTGGTAGACAGCGTTTGCTGTGCCGTTATACCAACTTCCTTCTTTTTCACCCTGAAAAGGGGGCAGTATATGGAGTCCGCCATAAGGATTGTCTAAGTCCCAAGCTGAGCCTAAACCAATGTAGGAATTAAGGAGAAAGGGCTTATATTGGATAAGAACACCGACCGTGTTAATGTGCGAATTTAAACAGTTACTCAAGGTGAAGTCAATGATTCGGTATTTGCCACAGAAAGAAACTGCAGGTTTGGCTCGAATCCGAGTCAAACCACCCAGTCTGCTTCCTTGTCCACCAGCTAACAGCATCGCGACACATTCTTGTTTTCTCATACCTATTTCCCCTTCCTCTTTAGTTATCCAATTGTTCTCATGTTGACCCTACCTTTCCAACCTTTAATTTGAGGTTATATTGTTGACAGTGCGGTACCTGATTTTCCATATTTTATCTGCATACTCTCTAATCGTCCGATCGCTCGAAAATACTCCTGACTCCGCAATATTGACCAAGGAAATTTGGTTCCATTTTTTTAGATTCAAATGCAGGGTTTGGAGCTTTTCATGCATTTGAAGATAAGAACAAAAATCCTTTAAGACAAAATATTCATCGTTATAGATCATCAGAGAATCATATAAGGCCCGGAATTCTTCCCCCATATTATCGAAAAATCCACTACATAATTGATTTACACACGTACTAATGTCAGAGTTAGCGTGGTATTCATCCCAAGGCTTATATCCTCCATAACGGGTGTAATTCAAGACCTGTTCAGCAGTAAGTCCAAAGATGAAGATATTCTCCTCGCCCACAGCCTCGCGAATTTCCACGTTGGCTCCATCTAAAGTACCCAAGGTAATGGCACCATTCATCATAAATTTCATATTCCCTGTCCCTGAAGCCTCTTTACTTGCAGTCGATATCTGCTCACTGATATCGGCTGCAGGATAGATTAATTCTCCTTGTGTTACGTTGAAATTTTCTAGAAATACAACCTTTAGTTTTTGACGGATTAGGGGGTCGCGTTCTATCTTTTGGCTAAGAACATTAATTAGCTTTATGACGGTTTTGGCATAATGATATCCTGGAGCTGCTTTTCCTCCAAAGATGAAGGTCTGTGAACCAATTAAGGATTCCGGAGCGTTCAACGCCTTGTTATATAAGTGCATGATCTTCAGCACATTAAGCAATTGTCTTTTATAGGCATGGATTCTCTTGACTTGAACATCAAAAATTGACAAAGGGTCCAGAATAAGCCCATGTTTCGTCTTGACCCTCTCGGCCAAGCGGCATTTATTTTCGTACTTCACCTTGGCAATCTGTTCCAAAAAACTCTGATCATCTTTAAATCTATGGAGTTTCCGGAGCTCAAGCGCATCTTCTTTCCAGTTTGGGCCGATCGCCTCGGTAATCAAATGAGACAATTTAGGATTAGCTGCTAACAGAAATCTCCTATGGCTAACACCATTCGTTTTATTATTAAATTTATAGCCAAAGATGCGATAGTAATCTTTAAATACTTCTTTTTTAAGAATCTGGGTATGTAATTTGGCAACTCCATTGACCGATGAACTGCCAACTACAGCCAAGTTGGCCATCCAGACATACCCATCTTTGAGAATCTGAGTATTCTGTATGACCTCCTCATCGTCCAAAAATCGTCGTGTTAAGTCTTCTTTAAATCGTCGATCTATTTCCTCGATAATCATATAGATCCTCGGTAAAAGGTATTTGAACAGGTCAATTGGCCATCGTTCCATGGCTTCAGGCATAATGGTGTGATTGGTAAATGACAAGGTGTTGACTGTGATATTCCAAGCCTCCTCCCATTCTATTTCTTCCTCATCAATCAAGATACGCATCAACTCAGGAATACACAAGACAGGATGCGTATCATTGATATGAATAGAAACTCGGCGTGAGAAGTCCTGCAACGAATTGGAGTTGTTCTTCTTTTTATAACTCCTCACGATTGACCCTAAGCCAGCGGCCACAAAGAAATATTCCTGTTTAAGCCTTAACTCTCTTCCTGCGCGACTGCTGTCGTCTGGATACAGAATATAAGAAATAGCCTCAACCTCAGATTTGAATGATGTAGCTTGCCTAAAATCTCCACGATTGAAACAGGTTAAATCCAGTTCTCCGCAGAGCGCTTCTGCACTCCATAACCTTAAATTGTTGATGTAAAAAGGATTGTCATAGCTCATAATCGGAACATCATAAGGTACTGCAAGGACTGGTTCATAGTTTTCGTGATAAACCCTTATCCGCTCCTCCTCAAGCTCGAGCCGCACGTTACCTTTGAATTTTACAATAATAGCTTTATTTGGCTTGCGAAGTTCCCAGGGGTAACCATTTTTAAGCCAGTTGTCAGCAACCTCAACCTGATTTCCCCCAATGATCTTTTGTTCAAATAAACCGTACTTATAACGAATCCCATTACCGTGTCCCTCTATTCCTAAGAATGCCATAGAGTCGAGAAAACAGGCAGCCAATCGCCCTAAACCTCCATTACCCAAGCCCGGATCCGCTTCTTGTTCTAACAAATCATCAAGGTTAATATTCAACTCTGCTAAACCTTCTCTAACAAGATCCTCAATTTTGAAATTGACTAAATAGTTGTGCAGAAGTCTCCCGATGAGAAATTCCATAGAGAAATAATAGACTTGTTTTCCTTGGGACATAGAATTCTTGTAGATAGCCCGATTAAAACTCATCTTTTCTTTGAGCAAAACCACTAAGGCACAGAATTTGTCCCATTGACTTGCCTCGTCTTGGGTGATTCCTTCCCCTTCCATTAACTTCATTAAATAGGACCGTTTAAAGGTTTCTTTATCAGTAAACATACATTGGTTCCTCCAATACTATACTGTATAACTTGAATTATAACTTTGATTCAAGATGATTACCCGTAAGAAATGAGAAAACTTCATTGAATGATATGCGTGCAAATCTAAAATAACTGTGGAACATTTCACCTCGGTGACATAGGTATATCTCTTTCTTGATTAAGAAAATACTTCTTCGCTGTACATGATTCCAATTGGTACTCCCGTTTCATTCTTCACTATAATTAAATATTCTCTCCAACAATTACTTTTCCTTCCAACTTGAGCGATTTATTTGCTGACAAGTTTCGCAAAAGATAATCCAATCTTGTAACATTTAAATCCCTTCATACGTATTAAGGAGGTAGAGATCGATAATCAGCGGACAAAGTAAGCTTTGATAGGCTGATTACCCATCAGCAAGGAGGAGTAAGAAAAGTGAAACATTTGCATCGATCCAGTCATGATAAACAACTCGGTGGTGTTTGCGGAGGATTGGCAGAGTACTTAGAAGTTGATTCCAGCCTCGTTAGGATAGGTGGTATTCTTCTTCTCTTTATTGCAGGAACGGGAATTTTGGTTTACTTTGTTGCCTGGCTTATCGTCCCTTTAGATACTATAAACTAATTAGCTAATAAATATTAAAAAAGTGCAAAGGCTTCTGTCCGGTTGGAAGTCTTTGCACTTTACTATATTTATAATCTGAAGGGCTTTCTTAAATATGAACAATACACTTTCATTATTTCACAATTAAGACAGAACATTTTGCCTTGTGAAGGACTTGTTGACTGACACTTCCTAACAAGGACCCAGCAATTGCTCCGTAACCATGACTCCCCATAACGACCAAGTCAATTTTCTCATCTTCAATCTCTTTCAAGATAACATCTGCTGTTTTTTTGCCCTGTAATTTTTTCTTAATCAGGGTGACATCACTAAAATCGATTCTATCAAGGGTAGACTTTAAGACATATTCTGCTTCTTGTTCAATTTGTTCCGGGGCAAATATATAAGCATTTACACTGGAGTCATACACCATTGGCTTTTGCATAACAAACAGAAGCTCAACTTCCGCGTTGAATTTCCGTGCAAGCTCCAATGCAGTTTTCAACGCTCCTCTTGAATACTCTGAAGCATCTGTTGGTACTAATATTTTTTTCAAAATAAACCCCTCCTCTTCACTCAGTATCATTATTATTATTGACCTATTCGACGTAATAAGTTAATATCCTCCCTGAATGATATAATTATTAAAATATAATATTAATAATTTTAATTAAGAAAAAACGACGCATTACTATTACTCTATTTAGAATATTCTCTCATATCCTCGCATTTCCTTCTATTTTATTCATAAATATTTCCGACAAATTTCATGCAATTGACGAATTATCCATGGTTTCCTGCTGCATGAGAGTCTTCCTCCACTATTTGGCACTCGCTACTTAGCTGGGGGTATTTTTACTTTAACTTATATTCCACATTTGGTCCATTACACTTCCCGCTTTCAAATGTTGCAAAGACTTGATTAGCAGTCGAGGATAAACTGCGCTTTGCCGAAGTATATGAAATCTTGACCACTCTTAAAGAGATTCGCGAATAGATGAAAATTGACTGTTTTTTAGTGAAGACATACCCTAGTGAATAGATATCCTTGATTGAACATAGTTGTTTTGTTATACTGATGCGGAGTTGTTAGTTTGGAGTTGTGTACTATCAGTCCTTTGTTCTGCCGATTTAACTGCAGAGGAGTCGGACATATCAAAAAAGGAGATATCTCGTATGAAGAAGAGACTACGTATCGTATTGATATGGGCATTAATTTCACTTATCCTGCAATTTGGAGCTTACTCTCTTTTGAACAATCAGGTTCAAAAAGTAATGGCTCCGCCAGTACCTATTGAACCTATTACTCTCCAGCTCAAGGCTACCATTCCCGGTGTTGATCTAACAAATATTCAGATTTCCTATGCCAAAGATTATTTAGCATATATGGAAAATGGGACCCTTAAAGTCTTCAACCTCAAAAAGGAAACGGTTGTTTTTGAAAAAAAATTACCCTCGGCGAATGATAAAACACTAGGTGTTCTCACGTACCAATGGTTGCCCGATCGCAGTACCTTGCTCTATTTTTATGCCAAGAAAAATCCTAATCCGATAACCTATGTTACTAGGTACCCTCCTCAAACTGAATCTCCGCCTATTATTAAGACTCCAACTGCGAATTCAACGTCCGTCGGACAAAACACAGAAGACCCTAACGAAAAAACCGTGAAGGAAGTTCCCAAGGTTGTTAATGAGGATGTTCCTACAAAGCCTTGGGTTGAAAAAGTGTATGGAAATCCGCAAATCACTGAGCTGTATACGCTCGAACTTCCTGATAGCGATGAAGACATTGCTCCGGATGATCGGTTTAATCAAACGATAGACCAATTTCCCGCAGGTGGAAAAATCGAAGAGTGGGTTGTCTCAACCACTACCAATCTGATGTATCTCACGGTTAAAAACGGATCAACAGAACAACTAATGGAAATAGATGTTATGAAAAATGTACGTACTCTTAACACATGGGGAGAGACCATCGATAATATGGCGGCTTCAGATCGATATGGAACGCTGTATATCGACAGTAAAGTGAGGGCTGCCCAACAAGTTATTGCCATGAGTGGTACAAAGCGTCATATTATCTCCAAGAACGTCAATGATAGAATCATAGGAATTAGAGATGGAAAAGTTAACATCGGTGAAGTAGTAAATGATGTACTTGTCAAGATTAAAACTACACCAGACCTTAGTGAAGTAAAGAGTAATCCTTCGCTGAAAACTGAGTGGCAAGGTTCGATTCCCTTTAATAAGAACCTACGAACCGTGATCGGCGCTAAAGGTCAAATAGTCGTCTATGATCATCAAACTGCCTATATTGTCACTTCGGGTCAATTTAAAGAGGTAACTTTGCACGGCGATGAGAACTATGTTTCTGTCGACGGCGCTGAACTTATCCAACTCACTAGAGAAGGAACATCTACCCTAGCGGAATTGCAACCTCTCGAACCTTAAATAAAATTAAGAAACTTAGTACTTTTATTTGCAAAAAGGAAGCCTTCGTCCAAGTTGACAAAAGGCTTCCTTCTTTATCTAAACGAGATAGACCTTAAATGCTTACATTAAATTAAAAGGTAAAGATTCGCCATGCAAGGCTTTCTTAATGTTATCCAGGGTCACTGATTGGTGGGATGCGTGCCACAAAACTTTCCGATCACTGATCAGGAGCGCTTGCGGTGATTGATGTTTAACCCCCAACTCATCAGCTGCATGGTTGCTCACCGGCCGAGACTCAATGACTTTAATCATCACGACTTGAACCTCATCCGAACTTTCCTGAATAAAGGCTCGTACTTCCTGCCAAGCGCGTTCGCTGATCGGGCATGTAGTACTATGTTTGAAAAGTATGATCTTGTGTTGGCAAGATTCTTCCAGAATCTCTTTGAATTCTTGAGAACAAGTAATTTCTTTGAATTTCGCCATCGCTTCCACTCCTTCTGTTTGGGTTATTATATCAAAAGTTAGGACAATTGATAAGACGAGTACCTTCGATCCGCAAAAACTGGAATTCGCTTACGGACTTCATTTATGGTATCGATCGTCAGTTCTGTGTAAAATACTTCCTCTTCTTCTCCAGCCTCCTTTATAATTTCTCCCCAGGGATTAATCACACTTGAATGGCCACAAAATTTAACACCATTACCTAGGCCTACTCCGTTGCAGCTAATTACAAAAATCTGATTTTCAATGGCTCTTGCTTTTTGTAATATCCGCCAGTGCTCTAATCTTGGCTGAGGCCACTCCGCTGGTATAAAGAGCATCTCCACGCCATCAAGAGCTAATCGTCGAATGAGTTCTGGGAACCTTAGATCATAACAAATAATAACTCCACAAACATGTCCTTCTATTTCAAACGTTACAACGTTATTCCCCTCAGTAAAGAATTTGTTTTCATCTCCAGGTGAAAATAAATGAATTTTTTGGTAGCTCGCTATTTCTAGGCCAGTTCGGTTAAAAACTTTAGCAGAGTTAACAACCTGCTCTTTATGTATTTCAGAGATTGAACCTCCAACTAAGTAAACTTGGAGATCCCTTGCCAGATCACTCAACTTTTCAACGGCTTTTTTTCCGGAATACAAAGCAAGTTCAGCGACATTTAGAGGAAAGTAACCTGTATTCCAAGTTTCAGGTAAAATGATGACATCCGGTTTGTTTTGTGCAGCGTCACGAACCAGTTTTTCCATTTTTTTTAGGTTATCATCCGGTTCGCCCAAGGCCACGTCCATCTGAATAACGGCGATTTTTAGTGTACTCAAACTCAATTGGACCATCCTTTCCCGAGTTGTTATTGCCAGGTTTGCTTTCAAATGTGGAAAATTAAGAGCCTGCACGTCGTTACTGTTGCAGGCTCTTAAGAATTTATCTATTCATTATACCATGTTGAAACACCGGTGTCCAAGTCGTACTTGGCCCCTAATAGTTTAGTTTGTTTTGTATCCACAGCATGTTTTACAATTGGACTCTTTAAGATGTCTTGGATAGCGTTCTGAACGTTAATATCAGTACTCTTTTCTATGAGATCATTACCGGTTACGCCGCTAATTTTAGCCTTGGCTATAGCGGGTTGAATTTTCTCGACAATTGAACCAATACTACCGGGTATTTCTCCACCTTGCACAGCGGCTGTGACAGCTCCGCAACTTTCATGCCCCAGAACGACTACCAGAGGTGTTTTTAAGTGCTCGACGGCATACTCAACGCTTCCCAATTCCACTGGAGTAACGACATTGCCGGCCACCCGTATTACGAACAAATCTCCCAGGGCTTCGTCGTAAAGTACCTCGGGCGGAACCCTTGAGTCCGAACAGCTTACAATTACGGCAAACGGGTGCTGCCCATTTTTCTCCAAATCCATTCGTCTCGCGGCACTGATGTCTTTGTTTAAGGTCTTACCGGAGGTAAAGCGCGCGTTTCCATCATCAAGCAGCTGTTTCGCTACGTCTGGGGAGGTGATTACTTCGGTTCTTTTGTAGACAGCACTATCAGCGGTTGACGATTGTGGGCTGGTAGACGTGGGTTGAGTTTTAGTTCCGCAGCCGCCAAGCATAAGTACAAGACCAAGTGACGCGACGCCGATAAAGGTAATTACTTTTTTCATAAACTCCTCCTACTTAATTTGCTCAACTATGGCAAATATTTTATCCAGTCATTATAATACCATATAGTAACTAAAAATTTTAGAATATTGTGCAATATTTTGAATACTTAAATATATTAAATTTGTATTAATATTTATATTACGATTCCGCTGCAGAAACCCCTTGTTATGCTATTAATATCACGTTTTATTGTCATCCTGAGCGAGAGCGAAGGATCTTTTGTCCCTAGATCCTTCGCTCTCGCTCAGGATGACACAAAAATAATTGAAATGAATTGATATTTTATAACATTTATAGACTTGTCGAACAGCGGAATCATATTACTATATTGAAAGTCTTCGCACTTAAGAACCCACCAGCTTTAGCTGTGCGGAGTGTCAGATCGAGCTTTAGTCAAAGAGATTTGCAATCTCATTATTAAAGGGATCAAGCATAATGCTTAATCCCTTTCGTCTCGGTTATTCAAATTTCTTGATCGCTGTTTCTCCGAATTTCTTAGTCACCACTTTTTCATAAGGAGCAATTTGATTTAGTTCTCCTGCATCTTGAATAATCTGTTGCAGGAGGTAAAAATCCTTTTCTTGGAGAACAGGGTCTATCTTCCAGGAGTTTTGTTCTTTGTAGCGTTTTACTGCACTTACCAGAATTTCATCGTTTTCCTCGGGGAATTGGGGTTTGATAGCCTTGGCAATTTCCTCAGAAGTATGGCTGGCAACCCAGCGTTGGCCCTTGTAGATTGCGTCTGTAAACTTCTGAATAAGATCCGGATTTTTTTCGATGGTACTTTTCTTAGCGAAATAAGCTGTATAGGGAACTTCACCGCTTTCCTTACCTAGAGAAGCGACGATGTAAGCTTTACCCTCCTTCTGCAAACTTGAGGCAGTGGGCTCAAAGATAATCACATAGTCCCCTTGCCCTCCTATAAAAGCACCTGGCATCGCTGCATATTGCATCGAGGTATCGATAATAACATCTTTTCCGGCGGTAAGCTCATTTTTACTTAAGACGTACTGAAGGACTATAGCGGGCATTCCGCCTTTACGCCCACCAATAATACTTTTGCCCTTAAGATCGCTCCATTTAAAGTTGGGATCCGGTTTTCTACCCAGGAGAAAGGTTCCATCTCCGTTGGTAAGTTGAGCAAAAACGACACTATTATCTGCTTTGCCCTCGTTATAAACATACACACTTGCTTCAGGTCCGGCAAAACCAATGTCCACCTGACCAGATAATACTCCGGTCATGACCTTGTCAGCGCCTTGACCATTGGAGAGCTCGATATCGAGTCCTTCTTCCTTAAAAAAACCTTGTGTCAGGGCCACATATTGTGGTGCATAGAAAATGGAATGGGTAACTTCAGATAGTTTAATTTTGGTGAGTTCAGTTTGATTGCTGCAGCCGGATAGCACTAAAGACATCCCTAGGAACAGCACACTAAGTACGAGTAATAACCATTTTTTCATAAAATATAATCCTCCTCTATTTTATCGATTTATGTGTTTTTCTGCTTTAGTTGGGCTTGTTTTTCACAAGCAATTTTTCAAGGAATACCACCCCCTGATACATCAAAGTTGCTGCAACACCTAAGATAATGACACTGGTCATGACCAGGTCCAATTTAAAAACTTGCCCGCCATAGACAATGAGATAACCTAACCCCGCTTTAGATACTAAAAACTCCCCGACGATAACCCCAACCCACGACAACCCGACGTTAATCTTAAGGGCATTAATAATGGTTGGAAACGATGCCGGAAGTAACACTTTCGTCAGGACCTGAGGTTTAGTACCGCCAAAGGTCTGGATCAGCTTGATTTTATCTCCATCAATTGCTAAAAATCCGTTTAAGACCTCTAAAACCGTGACAATGAGAGAAATTGCTAAGGTCATCACAATAATCGCAGCCGGACCTGCCCCGATCCAAACGATAAATATCGGTCCCAGAGCAATTTTAGGTAAACTGTTCAAAACTACCAAATAAGGTTCTACAACTTTGCTCAGAAATTCTGACCACCATAAACAAATAGCCACCATTGTTCCTAAAAGCGTCCCCAATACAAAGCCAATAACTGCTTCGAGACAGGTAATCCCTATATGTTGAAAGAGCACCCCCTCTTCATATAAGCGAACGATGGTTTTAAGGATCCTTGAGGGCTGGCTGGTGATAAAAGGGTCAACTAGTTCAGCATTGGCACAAACTTCCCAAAGGGCTAAAGCCACGATTAAAATCAATAATCGGATTAACCAAATCAAGCGCTTTTCTAGCCTTACTCGCTGCAAATAGCCCTGATGTTCTTGCGAAATGAGGTTAGACATGGACATCCAACCCCTTCCAGATCTCTTGAAAAATGTGTCGAAATTCTGGTGCTTCCCGAGACAATAACGGTGTCCTATTTTCAGAATCCAACGAGATATCGTAGATGCTTTTTATCGTTCCGGGTCGTTTAGACAAGAGGATGACTCGATCCGCCATACTGATGCTCTCGGAAATGTCATGGGTGACCAGGAGAGCGGTTTTATTTTCTTGTTTGATAATGGCATAAATATCGTCATTAACCATAAGTCGGGTTTGATAATCCAAGGCCGAAAAGGGTTCATCGAGAAGAAGGATCTGAGGATCAGTCACAAGAGTTCGGATGAGTGCCACTCTTTGCCTCATGCCGCCTGACAACTGGTTTGGATATTTATCTTTAAACTCGTAAAGTCCGTAGGTTCTAAGAAGTTTTAAGGCCTGCTCCTTCGCTTCAGGTGTCAGAGTCTTTCTTATTTCCAGGCCGAGGATGACATTTTGATAAATAGTCCGCCAATCAAAAAGATGGTCCTTTTGCAACATGTAGCCAATTTTCGGAGAAGTCCCTGAAACCTTTTCCCCACAAAGCAAGACTGTTCCGGAGGTAGAAGGCAGCAGTCCCGAAATAATCGATAACAGGGTTGATTTGCCACAGCCGCTTGGGCCAACTATGCTGACAAACTCCCCTTCTCGAACTGAAAAATCGATATTCTCTATGGCCGTTATTTCCCCATTAAGAGATTGATATTTCATACCAACGTTATGTACTTCAACGACATGGTTCAAGGGCACTCCCTCCTTAGTACCTCAGCTTTTAATAGTGTATTGGAGTGAGGCTTAATCGGTGAGTGATTTGCGGATTTTATCCGTAAGGTGATTATTGGGCAAAAGTGAAGGCCAACAGACTATTACGCCCATTGACCTTGAACTTACAAGTTTTAATTGAATGAAATACCCTACCCAGTGACTCCATTCCTAATTATTAAACAAACAAATCGCTTAATTCTATATCTAAACCCTCAAATTAATAGGATTTGGCAACTTCATGGTAAATCATCTGCTCATCCGAAACAAAATTCCAGACTGTAATACATTTTGATTTTGGGTCAATAATCCAATACTCCTTTACTCCGGCTCGCTTATATAAATCTGCCTTTTTGATGTTGTCGGCATATACTGTAGATGGCGAAACGATTTCAATGATCAGTGCTGGGATATCCTCTATAAAGCTCGCATCTATGTTGATAAAGTCGCAAAATACTGAAACATCAGGGATTACATCCCCAATTTTCTTCTTTTGTTCATCTAAAAACCGGATATTAACACCTTGAAGCATCTGACAACCTTTATCCGTAATATGACCATCCAATATTTTAGTTACCTTAAAGCATATTCGTTGATGGAGAGGTGTCGGTGCCGGAGTCATATACACAACATGATGAATAAACTCCAATTTATCATCACTTGTTTCTCTCAATTTTAGAAAATCTTCATAGGATACGGTTCTGTTTTCAGCCAGAGCCTGAGATTCCCCCTATTCTTACACATTTTAACAATTTGATTATACCACAAAAACAGGCTCGTATTCACTCTTGAAAATTCAGGGCGAATGCCCTCTTGTCCTGCTTAGTCATTAAGGCAAATAATCAGGAAAAGAAAAACAGCCTAATCGGCCGTCAGGGTGAAATACGGTTGAAAACGAGGAATTGGCTTTTGAGTTGCATTACACAGTGTCTCTTATCGGACCCAAGTAATTTACTTGGGATTATTTATTTACAAAAGGGTGTGAGTGAACAAGAAAAAGATTTCTTCACTGTCCCGTGTAGTAATCCGAATTAAAAATCTTAATTTTCGGATTAATCTAGCTTATACTAACTTTGTCCAGAAGCACTACTCGTTTTGTAAGTATAAGTACCATTAAGATTGGCGTAATGTTCTCCGCGAATGAGCCAATATTGAGTCCCAGATGGACTATTTGCACCTACCTCTGCCTGTGCCCAAGAAGGATCATTATCTGTGCCGGGGTCTACCACAACACCATCTTCGAACAAATAATTATTTATTACATAATAGTCGTAACCTGAACCCGAAGTATACGAATAACCCCCTGGGTATGAACCTAAATTAGTGATCTTAGATTTATAACTCATAGATAACGCGTACGCGGGAACTGAACATACAAGCAATAGAATTAATGTCAATAAAATAATTTTATATTTATTACCTTTCATAATTTATTTTACCTCCTTAACTATATTATTAGTCTTAATTGGGTTTTGTTTTGATACATCTTTTGATACATCATATTTAAGAAGAGAAATAGTTTTATCACCGTGCTCAATTGCTATTAAAACTTCATTTTCTCCGAAAAAATAAGCTGGGATTTTATCACCTTTTTTAATAATTTTATCCATACTTAACATAACATCAGCAGCTACTACTTTATTTTTTATATCCGGGGTCACGCTAGTACTTTCTTCTTCTAAATCATCCCAAAAAAGAGGTTTATATTTATTAGTGTCTATTAAGCGTTAATTTCAATTCATTCACGAGAAAGGTTTTAATTTGTTCCTTGACCTTGATCGCATCCTGCTTGGGTCTTGAAACTCCCAGCAACCAATCATCCGCATAGCGGATGTAATAGAGCCGTCGAAATGTCGGATCATTCGTATCTTTGGAAGGCATGGACTGTCTCTGCTTATTGAGTTCCTTTACCATCTTCCATTCTTGATGGCGTTTGTGTTTTCTAATCAAGTTGCTCAGTGTTTTGTAGGTTTTGTTCTCTGCCCTTCTGCCCCCGCAGTTATAGACGGGGAGGATGTGTTTCTCCATAAACTGGTCGAACTTGTCCATATAGAGGTTTGGGGTGCAACTGGGGACGGTTCTGGGTTGCATTCTGCCCAATGAGAAAGAAGGGGCTGCCTCAAAATAGAAATTAGATCTATTTTGAGGCAGCC
>Ga0074193_1002263_pt1 | contig 18107 bp, 22 predicted proteins | sample EPASupsiteHSE605_FD_64523 | JGI IMG/M metagenome (GOLD analysis project Ga0074193, IMG submission 64523) | Bioremediated contaminated groundwater from EPA Superfund site, New Mexico - Sample HSE6-05 | ecosystem: Environmental > Aquatic > Deep subsurface > Groundwater > Contaminated ... | reverse complement strand
CCTGAGGTAGCCCTTTCAATAATTTCTGGCCGTGTGTTCCAAATATACGTTACAATAGCTGCTGTGACAAGGCCTTCTACTGCACCGATGGCAAGATGAATAGGCTGCATTAATAAGACAAACGTCCCAAAAGGCAACTCAGTCTTACCGGAAAAGAGCGTTTCTAGAACCACCCCAAATGCACCCATCTGAAGACCGATGATCGCCGTAAGAACGGATGCAAATAATATCCGTTGAGCAGAATACCTCTTTCCCATGATCCCTTTATAAATAAGTGGATAGATGATAAAACATGAGAAAAATCCCATATTAAATATATTACTACCTAAGGCCAGCAAACCTCCATCTGCAAAAAACAAAGCTTGTATCGTAAGAACTGACGCCATAGTAAGGAAGCCGGCATAGGGACCCAGTAATATTGCTAGAATTAAGCCTCCCCCAATATGGCCACTGGAGCCCGTTCCTGGTATCGTAAAATTGATCATCTGGGACGCAAAGATAAACGCTCCCATAACTCCCATCAAAGGAATTTTCTTTTCATCCATCTCGGTTTGAATCTTCTTAATCGAATAGGCCGCAACACCCGCTGTTGCTACCCACATAGTACCACCCACTAAAGGTGAAATCAAGGCATCTGCCATATGCATAAGTATCCCCTCCAATATATAATACATCCATATCTCTTCTTTATCTTTTTCGAGTTGATGGTTTCTATTTAAGTTGGATATTTCTTAATGAAGTATTACTCTCACTTCCTCTCAGGTAAACAAAAAAAACCACAAAGTAGACCCTAACGAGTCAAACCTCCATGGTTTTTGCAAACACCTTCATGGTCTTGCTCTGCAATATTATTTTTTTCAATAAATCTAATATTCTACAAACTTTCATGAATTCCTGCAAATAGTCCTTATTATAAAATAAATTTTTCTCTGTTTGAGGTTACAAGCATGGAGGTCTTTCACACCTTGGGATCACGACAAACGTACATAGATAAACGGCATACTCCGTAGCTCTATCAATGTTACAAATTATGGATGCGAAAGACAAGATTATCATTGTCTACCTGCCTAAATTTTGTGATTATATTATCTTGTTGTGATACAACCCAATGACATATATCATCTACAGAATTATTGATCCGGCTCTCAAATGGATACATAATATTCTTCAATTCTTCGAAACTAACTTGTTTTGGCAATAAATCCTTAAGCTTAAAGTGTAATCCATTTGATTTTTTTATACAGAAGTCCAAAACATCCTCTGAATAGTCCCTAGTTCTCATCAGAAAATTAAGGTCTGGTTTAAACTTAGTCGTAGAAAACAAAGATAAACCGTGGTCATACAGTTCGTACATATCAAGACACTTATCTATAATGATGAAACTAAAGTTTGTCATATTTCGATCTACCTGTCTGGTCAGAACATCAAAAAGAAGCATTTGTAAAAATCGAAACTTGATTCTTGCATTGACATTAATTCTTTCTAATTTGTCATAGATATCGTAGACAGAACCTTCATCAAGTTTAAGCAGATCACACGCATGTACTAAGTTATTTTTTACCCGTTCGTCAATAACTGAATAAGCTCTTTCGTCGTCTAAAAGTCCAGCTCTCGCACACGGTATTCCTAAGTGTAGCCGCTCAAAATTTTTGGCAAAACTTCTCAAGATTTTTGGCAAAAATAACTTAATATAATAGAACTAGTTCGAAGAAGGCTTTTGTGCAGTTAGTACACATAGAAGTTTTCTTCGAACTTTCATTTTAAGGACTTAAGGAGAATGCCAAGCACAAAAATAATACCCTTCATTTTTTTGTGCTTGAGCGTTGGGTATTAAACCTTATTTTTAACCAAGTCGCTAAAATGCAAAAGTATATTGCAGGTTCCATATTATGCTTCATAAATAGGAATATTGATATTGAGCATAGTGCGAAGCTCAGTAAATCTGATACCTCGTTGATAAATTTCATTTTCGTTCAACTCCTTATAACCAATTGTTGCCTATTTCGACATGCATCGTGTGATAAAATACGTTTAGTATTATTCACGTTAAAAAATGAAAGGGAGGATACGAAAAATGCCTATGATTCCAGCCTTTTGTAATACATGTGGCGCAATTTTCCCATCTGGTATTAGGGCCGATAATTGTACTAATATGTCCTTAAGTAATTGTGCAAGTGGTCCTTGCCCGGCATGTGGAGGCATGGGGCATATTCCAGATGGAGTTTACAATTTTATTGGTGATACCATCGAACTCCTAAGCGGACCTGGAAAAACGGTAAATGACCTAAATAAATTGGCCGCTATCCTTCGCCATTCCCAGAAGAAAGGACTTGGTATTGATCAAATTAAACAACAGGTACAAAAAGAAGTTCCGGAACTAGCATCAATCACTGACCTGTTTCCTAAGACTCGTCAAGATGTTTACCAATATATCATTATTATACTTATGATTATTGGTATGTTGTATCCCAACGCATTATCTGACGCTAAAGCAAGAATAAGCCCCAATGAGGTAATCGACCAGATTAATAGTCAGCCATCACCACAAATGCCTAAAAATAAGATTAAAAGACCTGCTCCAGACCCTGCCAAGAATCTAAAGAATGTACCTAAACAGATTGCGAAAATCGGTAGGAACGAATTGTGTTCCTGTGGTAGCGGATTAAAATACAAGAAATGTTGCGGCAAGCCGACCTAGGAAGGATTACATAACTTATGATTTTCCAAGAGCATCAAACCTTAGTAGAGGCTTGATGCTCACTTTTTTCCTTAGCTCCCTTTGCTGAGCATAATAAGTCTACTGCGACATCTTTACAGGCTTTGACCTTCCTCTAGCACATCGACAATATTTGCATTCTCCGGACGTGTTTTAATATCTGCATATCCCTGCCTCATTATATTTTCCGCGTTGTCATCCATGTTAGGGATAAACGTATATGGTTTCTGTATTAGCAAGACTTTACCATCTAGATATGCCTGTTGACTAACGTAAGCATTTACGTATACCGTTACGCCTGTTTTCCCACCTACGTATGAATCTAATCTGTGGTACGCCTCAGTAACCGATAAACCGCTATTAAGTTGTACATTTTGTTTGTATCCCATTACTACTCCTCCTAATTAGTTATTTGTTTCCAGTCTGCGCTAGTTAAACCTACGGCTTTGTACCAATGTTTGTTTACGTTATCAAACGCTTCCTCTTTTATTTGTCTTGGTGTAAGTACACCAACTGGTGTTCCGGCAGACTGTTGGTAACCTAACTGACCATATGGTCTAAATACCGCACCGTCATGAAACCATCCAATATTTCCCCCTAGCATTGGATTTGTGTTAAATGCAAAACTGCCCCCGATACCCTTGCTTGCATCGGGTAATGCACCATAAGAATAAAAAATCACACTACCGTTACGCATAATTCCATCCCTAAAAAAACTAATAATACTTTGAGTCGCTAAATGTGTTACTACTATTAGTGGTTTAGAGTCGCTATATGTTCGACAACCAACAACAGTTGTATCACATGTAATTTGGGCCTTTGTCTCATTTGTTTTAGATATTTTTATATCAACGTTATACAGTCCTTGGCTTGTTGATTCTACTTTGATTAGATCATAAAAGCCCACCGGTTGTGTTACTACATATATATCGATCTCACCATCGACAATCTGGCCATATTCAGCTATTGTGACTACCTCTGTTTCTACGACATGTTGCGTGCCTTTTGCTTTTAAACCCCTAGCTTTACCACTAACCGCTAAGAATGAGGGAAAAGATTCATTTTCAAAACATCCAATATTTATATTGTAATTCTCACGACCTGTTTCATCATTACCCGTAATTGCTATAGCAAATTGGGTGTTGTTTTCCCCCACATATGCATCTCTAGTTGTGTATAAATTGTCAATCGATACGTCAGCTACACCATCTAGCAGTAACGCATGGTTTGACCTTGCGATAAGAGACGTAATCCCTGTGAATGAAACACATTCCAAGCTCAGGCTTCGTCTAATTGTTGATAAATTATAAATGTCTGATCTAGTTAAAACAACAGGTAGGTCAGCAGATACCATAATATTGTGGTATGTAGCAAGTTCGGCGGTATTATTGTATATACCTATAGTCCCAACACCACCATTAGCAGACGGAATGTTTTCCATGTCAATGTGTAGTCTGCTAAACTTAGAAAACTGACAAGCATCCCTTATTGCGCTTCTTTGTTGAAGTATACCTACTGTAGAAGGGTTCGGTAGTCCTCTACTTTTCAAGCCCACGTTATCAAAGTTAATTCCATCACTACCACTTATAACGATACCAATACCGCCTGTATTTAGCTCAATTTCCATAAAACCACCAGAACCAGAAAACGTAATTTGATTTACATCTAGGCCGAACATAAGGTCTAACAATACCAGAGTTTTATTAAACCTCGTTCCTTTGGGTAGAATAAAATAGTTGTATCCTTCTGCTATTTTTTCCTGAATTATGTCCACCATATCTAAGTCTAAAAGTTTTTGCTTAGTTAAGTCTATTTTGTTGTAGTTCGTAACATCCGCCTGTAGCGCAGCAACACCTCCCGTAACATCCTCAATACCAGCTTCAATCTTATTCATCCTCGCCGCAGTGAATCTTGTCCCTTGCAGAATTACTTCTTCTGTCTCAGGGTCAGTCACATGATCGATCCATTCGGTTTTTTCATATGCCATTCTTATCCCTCCTTTACTTCAAATTTGAATCTTACTAGTAAACCTTTTGTTTCGGGTTTATCTATAATCTCAGACTTAATTGCAAACTCATTCCCTATGTTTGAAATAAGTTTAAAATTACTAAGACTACCACTCAAATCATCCACAAAATACAGGTAGACCATAAGGAGATTTCCCTCAATAGAAGTTTTATATATCTCAGATTCATTAGTTACTCCATCCAAATCATAAACCCCGTGGCTAATTCTCTCTAGGATAGCCTGAGCTACCTCTTGAATTCCTTCTGGTGTTATCATTACTGATCCTCCCCGGCATAGAATGTATTACAGCGATATCGGTCATTATCAAAAGCGCTAAACGCTGTTTCTATAGGCATATTAAAGTTAAGAGATCTTCCGATTACCTCAGTTTCATACCCTGTATTAAATGTATTGCAGCGATATTGGTCATTATCAAAAACGCTAAACGCTGTTTCTATAGGCATATTAAAGTTAAGAGATCTTCCTATTGACTCTGATTCATACCAAGTACCATTTACTAAAACATTGCAGATTGGATATTCAAATGGATAGAGTTTTGCTTCTGTTTTAATTAATGTATTGCTTTCAGAGTCAATACCATAAGATGGTTTTCCACTTGCAGGCTTTATCTTCATTACTTCCCTGTCAATAATATTGAGATCCTTAACACCGCTTTGCTGCTTTGATGAAAGAAAGACTGTAAACTCGGCCCATCTTTCAGGGTCATGAATATAAAAAGGTTCAATTTGTGACTGCTCGTATCCAATAGCTTTAAGTGCAAGGAGTATCCCCTCATTTTCACCGGCTTTCTCAGCAATGACATTCTTCATCAAAAGCCTTATCCTGTAGTTTTCAAGACTCTCACCCTTGAGCCTTTTCATATTCCTATCTCGTCCATGTTCTTCAAGCATTCTAGCACTAGCACTAATAATCATAGACTCTTCTCTGACTCTAAAAATATCGTGTTTTGATTGGTCAAATAACTTTCCTAACACCTTAAAAAATATATAGAACTGATTCTTATCTCGGGCAATTTTCTTTAGGGGAGCGTAGAGAAGGTAATACATATAATCTTGAAATTTATCGAACATACCTTACACCCACTCGACAGTTATGTTGAGCGAACCAAGTATAATAACCTTGTCATTAGTTAGGAGTACATCATCATCAGGTGAAATGAAGGTTGTTTTCTTTAAGACTTTGATAGCATTTTTCAATGCATACCTAATGTCGTCAAGGTATAGCTTGTTTAACTCTCTATCAATTTTGACTGCGAGCAGATCCATGATAGTTGTTTCGGCTATTTCTACAATGCCTTCATCGCTGGCATCCTCAGCAATGTATATGACAATCTCTATATCCTGCAGCACCGTCTCAGACGACTTCACAAGTAAGTTATCATAGGGTCCTTTTATCGCAATAGCTTCAACTTCAACCTTATCCAGCAAGCTTTGCGTTGCAGCTCCCGCCGTTGAGGTCACGATAATATCAATCGTGCCTTGACCACGTGGATGCAGATCATCCACTCGTACAAACAAAACTCCTTCAACTGCTTCACAAACATTTTTGTATTTAACACTGATAGGGTTTGTCGATAATTCCGACCACGAGTTCAGCGTTCTGCCTCTTAAGCTCTCAATATCCTCTAGGTCGCTTCCTTCTTGCGTAAGCCAATCCGAGGCATTGGATATCCTGTCAATACCCTCAATATGGGTGAGGGACCTTGTGATTTGACCAGGAGAGACATTGTATCTTACACCAGTCGTTTCGGCTATCACCAGAACTTTTTGACTCAAGGAATCCATTTGAAGAATTGTATCCTCAACAGCTAAGAACCTAAGCTCATCACCATTGATATCTTGCGCTGTTTTGAATACATCTCCTTTGGCAATCTTTACTGCCTCTCCAGGAGCATCTCTTTCAATGGTTACATAGCCATTTGTTTTTGTCGGCTTCTTCCGTTGCTTGGAAAAGTCTGCAGCCTTTAGTTCCATCCAGTCGTCCTGAGCATGAGATGCAAAGGTATTATTAACGACACCCCTTAAGAGCTTAACCAACTCAATTCGTATCCTGAGGACAATCATCAATAGGGTATAGAACACACCTCCTGAGCTGAAGTTTGTTATCGAAAAACCTTCAGCGACTAATTCTTCTTGAATTGAGTTCTTCAGTTCCTCAATGTCCGGAATAGGAAGGATCTCGTCTAATATCATTTCATCGATCATACTATCACAACCTCAACCTTGACCCGATCCAGCCCAACGTCCAAGTTGTACTGGGCTAAGTCATTGATAAATTTGAAGGATACTCTGACGAAAATCATATCTTCTAGGAACTCAATCTTGGTTTTGATAGTTCCATTGTCAATGACTTCTCGTTTCGAGAGCTTCGTCTTGACACGTTGTTCAATCTCCAGCCTCGTCAGATCATCATCTTGTGCCTGTAAAAAGTCAAGCAGCGACCATCCCCAATCTCGGTCATAAAAGAGTTCTCCTTCTTGGGATGCAGCTTCGATCCGGATGTCCTGGATGATGCACTCCGCATTTGAAACGAGGGGAGCGTCGCCATTTGTAGCAGGAGTCAACTGCCAATTCTCATCTAGCTTAATATCTGTATCGTATAGGCCCGCCATCAAATCACCTTCCCAACTACAAAAACATTGAGTTTACCATACAGGAGCACTACCGCCGCAACATCTCCGTAATCAAGCTTTTCCTTGGACTTTACCTCCGGTATTTCAGGAAAGCTTGTGTTAATCGCTTTGTTTTCGTCAAGTATTTTGAGATTATACACGTAATAATCCGGGTATTCTTGTGCTTTTGTGATCTTTGCGTAAACAGTGGCAGGGAGCTTTACATGTTGATATCTTACCTGAATAAGCTTTTCGATGACATTTTGGATCATCTGCTCCAACACAGCTCTCCCTCCTTAGAAGTAAATATAAGTTCGAATAAATCCCGTTTCATTTGTCGTGAAGACAACCTTCTTGGTTTCAAATTCCCCTGATATTTTTGGGTGCCTTACGATGATTCTTTGTGAGTGCTTGATGAAGGGAGCAGACACCGTTTCAAGCTCCCAAACTCCTCCGGTCCTTTCCAAAGATATGATGTTCACTGCATATTCGAACTCATATACTTTCGTTTGTTCCGGCTTTTCTCCCCAGTAAAACACACCTTCTAAGCAGTAGAATTCTTCTTTTATTTTCCATATTGCGTGAATCTCTTCAATGACAGATATCACATTCTTCCGGAAGATCGGTATTGTTTTTCGCTTCTGGAAAGTCTTCGATGTTATCCTCATCTTTGTTATACCAGCCTTGTTTAGGCAAAAGTTAAGTATCTCTTGGGGTGTTGCATTAAGAAAGGTATTTGTTATGTAGGTCTCTTCAAGGTGTATCATTTCATCCTTTAGGATTACTTCGTTCGAGCTGCTTCCCTCGTTAATCGGATTAACTACATAACCTTCAAAGACATCATCGAGAACCCCATCATAACCAAGTTTAATCAAGGATTTATCCATTTTATTAAGTGTTATTTTTTGATTGAACTGCCGCGTAAATCTCACTTTGGCCCAATCAAAATATGAACTCTTCGAAGAGTAAGCTTCGATTTCAATACCCTTTTTAAAATTATATCCCCCGATATTTACACTGATCTCAGGATAAAAGAGCTCGCTTTTTTCCACCATTTCACCTCGTTTAATGTTTAATATTGCTCTATTAGCCTCATTTTTTCCCTAAATGATAGAGTATCAGCATCATCCGTTGCAGCCGTCTTAGAGGTCTTATCTTGGATCTTTGGAGCTGCTCCTCGGCTGCTTAAATAGCCCTGGTATTCAGTCGATATAGTTGTATTGGTAGCTGAGGTACTCTTTGCCTTAGAAGCTTCTGAGCTTGCCGAATTTGAGGTTTCTGTCGCAGTAATAGTCATTGCGACATACTCCCAAAGCTCAATCATGACTGATAGTTCATCGTTTTTGTTTTGCTCTTTAGTTGTGAGGTTTTTGAAGATAACTTGTGTAATTCCTCTAACCGCCGTATGTTCATTAACCATCTCATACACAATTGGCTTTGCTTGACCGCTTTTCTTAAAGAGGTTTTGAATTGCTTCAAGCTTCTGTAGTTTCGTAAGTTCAGGACCATCATAAAGGAGCAGCTCCACGTTTATTTTTGCATCCTCATATCCTGTGGCTTGTTTAGGTTTTTCGGATTTTCCTTCAACCGTTTGTTCCTCGATCAAGGCATCGCCCTTAATTTCTATGCTTTTGAAGAGGCCAGGGAGGATGACCCCCCCGATTTTCATAGTGCTTTCGTCAACGTAAATCAAAGGTTATTCCTCCCCAACCGGTGTCAGATCGCTTCCATTTGATCGCTTCCGTTGCTGTTTGTGTAGTCCTCAATTTCCTTCAGAAGTTTGAAGAGCAACGGGAGATCCTTGAGCTTGTTGATATCTACCTGGACGATTAACTTTTCAATGATCGTGGCTTTCTCTTTTTCCTTGGAGCTTTGATTAGTCTCCGTTTTCTCCTTTGAAATTTCTCTCAGGTTAACCTTCTTAATTTCTTCGCGGGATGTCGCAGGAACAGAGAAGTCGTTCTCAATCCCTTCAGGAGCGGAAACAGGGGTAGGCGCAGGAGCGGAAACAAGAGTAAGAGCAGGAGCAGAAGTGGCAGCCAAACTGACACCCGTAAAGGCTTTCTCGGTTACTTCAGCAGGGAGGTTTTTAGTCTTAATCATCCCACTTGTTATGGTTTCAAAAACCCTGCGACCTGAAAGCGTTAGCTGTGATAAAGGACCAACGTGTGCATCGGAGAATGGCAGCATCTCTCTGATCTTACCAAGTGCACCTTTTACAGCGTTAACCGGAGCTGAAACCGCACTTGTGATTCCCTCAGTGAAGGTTGTTAGCACCTTTGATCCCGACTCCTTGAACCACGCTAAAGATCCAGTTATAAAATCTTTGACGGATTGGATTCCACTTGAAAAAGCACCTGTAATCCTCGGCCAACTATTTGAGAAGAAACTCACGACGCTATCCCAGTTCTGCCACAAGAGAACCAAGGCCGCGATCAAGGCCACGATCCCTATAACTACCCAAGTCATAGGATTAGCGAGGAGAGCCACTGTGAAAGCCCATACTGAGGCTATCAGACCAGGCATTGCGGTGACTGCTGTTGTAACTGCTTGTCTAGCCATTTGCACTAAGCTAACTACAAAGTTCTTTACGGCTGTCGCTCCGTTGACTGCAGCAGTTCTTGCCATGTTAAAGATTGATGTAGAAACATTCTTGATGCCCGTTGCTGCTGAGGATGCAAAGCTTTTAACTCCTCCGAAAGCTGCTTTGAGTGAGTCTCCTGCGTACATGGCCTGAATTCGGATAGTAGTTAGCATGTCAGGTATTTTTAGTATTGCTTTCCCGAAAGAAAAGAGTCCCCCAGCAGTCTTTGTGACTATTATTCCAAGTGCCCCGAAACCCGCAATGAGCACTCCTAGAACCGCTAAAATGGTAGCAATCGTAATTACAGTTAAAGAAATAACCCTGACAAGATCCTGATTTTTTCCTATCCAAGCACCAACTTTGTCGATAATCTGACCGCCACGATCTAGTAATTGATTGAAGGTTGGTAATAGCGTATTCCCAACTTCTTCACCTACATTGTGAAGTCGCTGCTGTAATACCGTAAATTTATCAGGCTCGGTATCATTGATAGCATTTGCCATTGCGCGAACTTCGCCAACACCATTTCCCATGGCACCGTATACGGATAAGATGCCACTTTGGAGATCTCCCGTTTTGTTGTAAAAAAGGTCAATCATATCGACAGCTTCATCGGTACCAAATGCCTCTACCAACTTCATCTTTTCTGCCGCATCCATCGTTTCGCCAAACTTGCCTTTAATCTTCCCGAGGATTTCAGGCATACTTAAAAGCTGATTATTGGCATCCGTGAATTTCAGCCCCAAGGTTTCGCCAGCACCGGCAGCCGATCCTATAAAGGCCGCATATTTTGTTCCAGCTTCGCCTCCGCTCATGGTGGCTTGCAGCATACCAAGTATGGCAAATTGTTCTTCCATGGGAACTTTGGCTGATGTGGCCGCTGCTCCCAGTCCAGAGATAGCCTCTGACATACTAGCTCCATCGGTTTTAAAAATATTAGCAGCATTTCCAATGCCCGCCGCAAACATTTCTCCAAAGTCAATATCACTCATATCCTTGTAAAACCCTTTATAAATACCATACCCAGTGGCAAAGAGACTCGTCATTTCTCCAATGGTTGCTTTAGTTCCTTTAGCCGTAATACCAGCAATCTCTGTGTATTTACCAACTGCTTCATCATTCAAAGAAGCAATTCCAGATTTAATGTCATAGGCAGCAGTAAGAAACTCAGCTTTCGTTGTTCCAGCCCACGTATCAGAGAAGCTCTTGGAGGCATTTTCGAGTGCTTTCAAATCCTTGATACCGACTGATTTTAATTCTCCAAGAGCTTTTCTCGTCTCAAATGTCGCTGTAACAGGGGAGATCATCGCCCCAGCGATCTGGCTTCCAACGCCAGCAATTGCAATTCCTGTCTTCGCCATATCCCCAAAGGACTGATTGAGCTTTTCAATTTTTCCAACTGAACTATCTACAGTAGACCCGACTCTCGCCATAGGGCCTGTCAGATGATCAATCATCCCGATTATTACGCTTAACTTGAAAACCGTATCTAAGCTCACACTATTTTCTTCACCCCCTGTATAAAAATGTTAACTTATGGTATATTCAATTAAAAAAGGAGAGCTCAATCATGATTATGCTGATTTTGACTGGTCTTTTTTATGTCATCCTTTTCGCTCTTGGTGCTGGTGTAGTAATATCAGTCGTTATTTTTGTACCACTTGCTATTTATCTAATTCCATATTGGCTTTGGCTTGGTAATCAATTCACCATAGGTAGGCACCAAGATAGAAAAAATGATCGAGTCTTTAAGTCTGCGAAACACGCCACAATTTTATACAAAAGCTGGATCTTAAGAAAAGAGCCGACCTTTTAACGAGGCCGGTTCTTTTTTATTCCGAAAATACTTTCGAAATAGCCCGGGCCATTACATTCTCTTCAAGTTGTTGGATGTATCTTGCCTGAGCAAGGGCCTTCAAAAATTCATCCATGTCCATGACTGCAACAGCTTTCTCCAGAAGAGCAGGAGGTAAGTATCTGTGTATTTCAAGCGTGCCAGTTTCAATGTAATTTGTACTTATCTCCTGGAGATGCTCTTCTAGAGCTGCTTTAAATTTATGTCTTTAGACAACCCCAGCATATTCAAAAGCTTTTCACCAATACTGAGGGAGAGGGCAGGGTATTCTTCGAGATCGGCCTCAAGTTTCTGAGTCTGTTCATCAATGATGTTGTCCAGGACAAACGCTTTTAGGGCTTTGGTCGGGCTTTGGGATGTGCTCTTTACATATCTGTCATAACTTGCCGTTGCAGGTTTCCTGAAAACGTAATCAAGCTCAACAGTTTCTGAATCGTCCGGCTCAATTGTCGCTGTAACGCAATACACCTTGCCGTATTTAGCCTTATAAGTTTCTACCTTATCTACGTCCATTTTTCTTCCTCCAATTTGTCAATTATTTTGAGACTAACACTTTTTAAACTGGCTTTAAACCATCTCGAATAATGCCATTCACGATGATAAAGTCCATGTCAACCTTCAAAGATTTGTCTCCCTGTGCATCTTTCTGACTCGTTTTCGTAAAGGTCACGGTGTCTAGCTCATCCGTCTTAGTCTTTTTCGTTTGATTGGCATAGCTGACGATGATTTTTGGAATTACAAGCTTGTATAGAGAGACGCTCTTTATCTTGCAGTAATCCACCAAGTCGTCAAAGTCATCCCTGAGGAACGATATCTTTCCTGATGCTTTATAGTTCCCAGTGCCGTAGCCTCTCGCCGTGCTTCCTTTGCCGTAAACAGCCTCTTTTTCAAGTTCATCATCATAGGATATTTCTTGGACTTCAATTTCCAGACCTGGAAGCTTCACAGCCACATCAGACCAGTCATAACTCTTGCCGTTAATGATCGACATCTTTCATCCCTCCTTATGGCTAATTACTTAAATGGATTTTCCATCCCAAGGTCAATCTCAATTTCTCTCACATGACCAATCGGGACGTATCTAATCACGACACTCAATTTTTCTGTCACAAGTATGTCTTGCCCTTCTGGCACAACGATTCTTCCTGATGATATTTCTTTCGATCTTGCCATTCTATCGACTGGTATTTGAATGAATTTCGCGATTGTTTCAAGGCTTCCTTGGACATCGGCCATATCCACGTCACTTTGGAGTTCTTGCAGGGCTTGTTTTCGTGTCTCTTTTACAATTTTGTTTTTAACCCTGACATCCTCAGCGTATCTGTAGTCCGATCCATCCGGGCACATCATCCTCGCATTAGTAACATAGAACCCCTCAAGCCCTTCATACTTCCTAAAGGTGAGATATTTTGTTTCATCGAATAATCCGATGTAATCTTCAATCCCTACCGGAAGTAGTTCAAGCATTTTATTCTCAGGAATGTTGAAGCTTTTTACTTCACCTATCGACTGCTGAACTCCTGATTTCGAGTATAGGCCGCATACAATTCCTGCATTGTTTATGTCGTGGATCGTGCCGTCCATCCTCGTGTAGAGAGACCTTGCTGTTACGATCTGTATATCATAGTTCTGCAGACCGATTCTCTCGTCGACGAGGTATTGAGCGTATTCATCCAGGCTTTCTTCCTCAGTGATATTCCTCGCTTCAAGTACAAAAAACAGCGGTTTCTTGTATTGCTCATAAAACGTCTGTTCCTCGGAGGATACTGCCGCCCAAAGAGCCTTGGTGGACTCTCCGACAATATGAACAAACTCGAATGAGTAGGCTGTATTCCTCAATTTATCAATTTCAGTGAGCACATCTTGATTTGTCATTTGCGGTGCTTCTGTTTTAACGGTATAAGTATCACCGATCTTAAAAGAGTCTGCTTGTACCACATTTTCTGTAAACTCGAACGTGACCCCAGTGGAAGGAATGCTGACCTCTCCGTTGACTGCCAGAGTTACTTCATCGGAGAAAGAATACCCTCCATCCACCGAATATCTGAGTACCGCTTGATTAAATCCTCCGGCCCCTGTAAACTTGGCAATCATTTCATAGGCGTTATTTGGCGTTCCTGTGACAGTACATAGTCCAAGGCCTGTTCCAACCTTTTCTACGTCTCCAATTGTACCTGCTACGGATGCATTAACCGGCAAGCAATATATCATATTGGAGCCATTTTCCACGCTGTCCATGCATGCATCGGCGAGGGGACTAAGCCCGAGCTTTTCTTTTATCTTCTTCGCGTTCATAGTCCCAGTGATAATCAATGGAACACTTGACACGATAGGGGAGACTCCAATCTTGAAATGAATGCCTACGCCCTTGGTAGTATCAACTCCCAGACCCCCATCGGTTATGATTGTATTAACGTCCCTTAGCATCCTTCTTTACCTTCCTTCCTCCAGCAGGAGACTCTAAAAACTCTTTTAGTGCGTTCTTGTAATCCGCTTCAGTGACTGCCTTTCCTGCTCTCCAATTTTCGGAAGCCTTCGCGCCATAGAACACTTTATCAGGTGTCTGATTCTTTTCCTTTAATTCCTCAATAGTGAAGAGTCCAAGTGTGCTGTCTGCACTAGCTTCAACTTTGTTCATCGTTTTCTCCTTCCACTTCAATTGTGAGGTCAAACTCTTTGAGTTTCGTTGGAGTGCTATCTTTATACAAGCCGCCATCAAACCGGATCTTGACTTGCACCGCAACCTTGGCCTTTAGCACGCTATCATTTTCGTCAACCCATTCAGCGCCTTCGACTTCGATTGCTGTGAAGTTATCGTTAATCAAAATTCCTGGACCTAATAAGCCAATAAATGTCTCAAAAATGCTTTCACATTTGACCTGGTCATACTCGCCAATTACTACAAAAAAGCTAGTTTTCCGGTCGAATATTTTAACTCTCTTCCGCTTGATGCCTAGCTCGTCGAGATAATTAGTTTTTGCACCACTTCTTTCGAAGTCATCACCTTCAAACAGCACTGCTCCAATATGGCTTTCGTTGGATGCCTCAAGCTTCTTTCTGCTTGTATAGACCTTAGATTTTATCCCAGCCTCCGTGATCCTTTGAATTAAATACTCTTTGCATTGTTCGATCATCGTTTAATCCCCCGCTAAAACGTCCTCAAGAGTTCCCCTTATTTCGTGCATATCGTCTTCTGAAATACCAAGGAAGGGACGTGCCGGAATTTTTATCTTTACGGTTACTTGCTGTTTGCGTATCCATTGCCCACCTATATTGAACACAAGGCCCTTAGAAGTCTTAGCTTTAATTGTTATTTTCCTTCCTTTTTCTCCAAACTGGTGAGTCCTGGCATAGATCTTATTGGTTCCTATCGCAAATCCTGTTCCATCAGCCTCGGACTTGATAGAGTTTTTGAGTCCTGCAGTATTTGTAAGGGTTGTTCCACCCTCACGAGTGGCTCTGATTGACTTTTCCCACACTTTTCCTTCAGGGTCTTTTGTGTCCTTGAAGCGTTCCCTGGTGGAAGTCCGAAGGGATTCTGCCAACGCCAGGCTTACACCTCTAAGATCTACTTCCTCCAAGTGGTGGAGCCTTCTCATGAGTCTCCTGACATCTCCATCAAGTCTAATGCTATACACAACTACATCCCTCTCATGGAATCTCGCGAAAACCTCCTTGGACTTGAACTTATAGCGAATCCTGTATTGGCCTTGATAGTGGTATCTGATATTCCAATCTCGATCATGCCCTTTGCGACATTTTCGAGGAACCTAACAGCCGCCTTATACCTTGTAAGGTAATTGCTTTCTTTCTCACTCTCATCAATTCCAATCCTTGAAAAGAGGTTATAAACAGCTATGTCCTTGGAAAACTTATTGATCACCTTCGGAATAGGAGAGAAAGGGATGGGATACCTTTTGGCAAGGTATCCGTCGATTTCACCGTCTGCATCCCCAATAGCCTCCTCAATAATGGGCATAATCTTTGCTTCTCTGAGGGCTTCGTCCTCAATGTACTCATCTCCGATGATGGCATTTAAGGCATCCGGTTTTATCATGCCTCTGACTTCTTCAATCGTGCAGTATGGCACATTAATCACCTTACTCTCTTATGCAGACTCTTCAACAGTACCAGTAGATCCAAAGGCCATTTGCCAAAAGCCGTATCCACCATTAGCCCTTGAGTGTACACCGTAAAGGAACTGCTTTCGCATGAAGACATTTTCATCCTTCTCATCGATTAAAGCATCAAACTTTGGTGCTTTTCTTTCTTGGAAGATGAAAGGCTTTAATGCTTTGGTGGTACAAAGGAGATACCATGCCGTATCGGCTCCGGCAAGGGCAGGTACAACCATCAGCTCTGCTGTACCCTTGAAAACATTGTCTGTAGCTTCGATTTGATCAGCAAGCAGTATTTTTCTTGCCATTCCTTCCTCGGCAGGTGCTACAACCAGAAGGTTAGGAATAAGATTCAAACTATTTCCGTTTTCATCAACCAGAGACATCATGCCACTTCTTGCTTCAGCGTAGGCTGCAACTGAGAGCTTTTTATCACCCATGTTGCTGACTGTATTTTTACCAACCTTATGACTATTCGAGAAGAACGGTTGCCCATCATAGCATTTTTCCACGAAGCCTCCCTTGACGAGCTTGAAAACAATCACATCCGGGAAGTTTACTGTACTTTGAGCTATATCCTGAATGACCGGATTATAAACTCCGATTTTGTCGTCCTCAATGTCGTTACGATCGACACCAATTGTTAACTCGAAATCCTTGTTTTTGACGGTGTAGTCAGAGCCAGTGAGGTTTTGGATTTCTCGATCTCCGATCCATTCCCTCATTTGAGGGATCTTTCCGAGCCATTTATAACTTTCTTCTCCGGTCTCACTTGGGACTTTGGTTGCGATCTTGTCCCAAAGTGGCGTACTAGTCTCAAAGACTTTATTAAATATTGTCTTAAAGCCTGTCGTGATTCCCACTAATGCTTGTTGATTTACTATCATCTTTTAATTTCTCCTTCTCTAATTAGAATGCATAATTACACAAGGGCATAATCAATAGAAATCGCAATCGATGTACCACCTGTAAAAGCACCTGTAGCTACTAAATTCATGCTTTTACCGGATGTCAATTCTCCCTGGAAACCAGCGCCATCTGTTACATTAGCAACAGTAGCCTGAGATCCGATTTTTGCCCCATCTGTTAATGCTGCAGCTAAAGCAGTACATACTACAATCGGCACGTCGTTACTGTCTTGCAGCTTAATATTTGTACCTGCTGCAAACGGACCAATTACTCGTAGCGAGTAATTTAACGGTACAATCTTTTTCCCTATAACGCCTGGAATAATTACCTTACCAGCGTTGATTTCTGCAAGACTGGCTGTTGCCACTGCATTGAATACATGCCTTTTTGCCGCATGAGCAGCAATTGTATCAGCATTACCTTTCACCGTTTCAGTGGTTCTGCCTACGCCAGCCAGTTCATAAAGGACAAGATCAGGAGATTCCCACATATCAACCCAAACTCCGTCAGATTCAACAGCAATAACCTTCCCGGCCACCGACCGAGCAGAAGATTCATCTGAAGAGGATACTGTTTCATCATCCACGATAAAGCAGTCTTGAAGGACATGCGCCCCTGTCACTGGGTTATCAGAATCGTTCTCAAACTTAAAGCAGCCTCTTTTAACTCTTACCAATTTATCGCCGTTTTGACCAGCGAAATTGTTGACATATTCTTCGGCTCTACCAAGACAAACAAGTCCGGTCGCTTCTTTCCCCGGCTTGGCATAGCCTGCTTCCAATACGACTAAGCTTCCTTCGTAAATAATTGTTTGTGCCGCAACAAGCACTAATAGAAAATTGATTTGCCTTTCAGAAGTGTTTCTTCCTACACCTAACACTGTTACTTCACATCCTTTCCGTACTTCTCAATGTCTTCCTTAGAAACTCCAAGCTGCTTGCAGACTGCCATAGTTGTTTCGGAAACTTTTCCGTCATTACGCTTGGAGTCTTCAATATCAAGTTCTCCCATTGGCACAGCTTGAGGAGCCTTTTCCACAAACTTTCTAAAGCCTTCAGGGTCTTTCAAGGCGTATTCTTCAGCCCATTCCTTCTGAGCTGCTGAGATTTTGCCTGACTTCAACGCCTTGATTACCAGCTCACCGCTGTCCTTTTTATCAAGTCTGTCCTTGAGCTTGTTGAACTCTGTTGCCGGCACAAAGTTGGCAGGGTTTTTCAGGGCCATGATAGCAGCCGCTACATCCTCAGTCTTCGACGCTTTATCATCAATTCCAAGCAGACCGCAAA
>Ga0074193_1002260_pt1 | contig 18112 bp, 16 predicted proteins | sample EPASupsiteHSE605_FD_64523 | JGI IMG/M metagenome (GOLD analysis project Ga0074193, IMG submission 64523) | Bioremediated contaminated groundwater from EPA Superfund site, New Mexico - Sample HSE6-05 | ecosystem: Environmental > Aquatic > Deep subsurface > Groundwater > Contaminated ... | reverse complement strand
CCATTACTTATGGTATTGCCGGTGTTTGCGGCGATACAGCAACTACAAACGTAACGGTTATTGCTGTTGCCGATGCCACCATCAGTGCTGCAGGCCCTTTCTGCGATAACGAAGCCGCATTAAATCTCTCTTCGGTTGATGCAGGCGGCGTGTGGAGCGGCACTGGTATTACAAATACTTCGGCAGGAACTTTCAATCCGGCTACAGCAGGACAGGGTTCTCACGAAATTATTTACAGCATCAGCGGTTCGTGTGGTGATGCGGATACAACCGATATCGTTGTGTACGATACGCCGGAAGTAAATGTGTTTGCAACCGATGAAACCTGTATTGATCTGAACGATGGTACAGCGTGGGTTGAAATCAGTAATGGTACACTGCCCTACTCCATATTGTGGAGTAACAGTGATGTAAGTGATTCGTTGTATGCATTGTCGCCCGGAGTATTTACAGTCACCGTTACCGATGCAAATGGCTGCGGATGGACCCGCCAGACCGAAGTGGAAGAATCGGACGACCTGTGTTATATTCCACATGTTTGGGTGCCCAACGTATTTTCGCCCAATGGTGATGGACAAAACGATATGCTTTTCGTACGCGGCGAAGGGGTGGAATTTCTGACATTTGTTGTGTACGACCGCTGGGGCGAAAAAATATTTGAAAGCAATTCGCTGACCATAGGATGGGATGGCACATACAACGGAAAAGAACTCGATCCGGCTGTGTTTGTCTATTACGTTAAAGCAACGTTTGTCGATAATTCGCAGTCTGAACTGCATGGAAATATAACCCTGGTCAAATAAATTTTTAATTTTGTATAAAGTCAGCCTTATGAAAAGAACTATCAGCTGGATTTTTTCAATACTTTTTGCGATCACTTTATCGGCGCAGGATATACATTTCAGTCAGTACAACGATGCGCCACTGATGATCAATCCGGCTCTGACCGGTTATTTCGACGGATCACACCGCTTCGCAGCCAATTATAAAAATCAGTGGCGCAGTATCGGCAGTGCTTATAATACCTATGCCATATCGTACGATGCACCTGTGACTTCAACTTCATCAAGCAAAAGTGGCTTCCTGGCGATGGGCGCCAACGTATTTAACGATGTGGCCGGAGATCTGAAATTCAGCAATCTGAATGCAAAACTCAGTGTTGCATATCACCTGCGTATGAGCGACAATCAAATGATTTCAGCAGGTATTTATGGTGGTTTCGGACAACGATCGCTCGATCGTGCAAACATGCAATGGGACTCGCAATACGATGGTATTTCGGGTTATGATCCAACGTTGCCAAGCAACGAAACAGCACCATTCGAATCGTTCAGCTACATTGATTTTGGTTTTGGCATGAACTGGTCTATGATTTCGAATTCGACCAACATGACATCGAATGATGGGTTTAAGGCCAATGCAGGATTTTCGGTAAGTCATGTCAATCAGCCCGGATTTGAATTTTATACAGGATCGACCGAAACGCTGGATATGCGCATATCGGCTCATGGCCGCGCCCAGATTGGTCTTGGTGGTACAAACACTGCCCTGGTCCCCAGTATTCTGGTTCAGGTTCAGGGATCGCAAAAAGAAATTGTTCCAGGCCTGATGGCGCGTTATACACTACGTGAACAGTCAAAATACACCGGCTTTATCAACGATGCATATCTTTCGCTTGGCGGCTATTTCCGTACCGGCGACGCTGTGATTGCGCACGCATTGATTGAACTCAACGACTTTGCTTTTGGTCTCAGCTACGACGTCAATGTTTCGAAACTCACCAATGCCACCAGTGGCAAAGGCGGCTTTGAAGTCATGCTTCGTTATATCATCGAAAGCAGAACCGGAAAAAGTATGTATTGATTCTAGATTTATAAACGGATAGAAATGTGCGCGGTTTTTACTGCGCATTTTTTTTGCTTTGACTTGCCGACCTGAGGGCATCGGCCATGGACGTCGCTTAAAAAAAGAGAGGCAGCATCTGCCGATCTCTCAGCGTCGGCTGCAAAAAAAATTATTTCTGCTGCCGCACAAAATGAGGCATGTCGGACGGCAATACCAGCGACAACTCAACCAGTCCTGCAAACTCGCCATTAACAAACCAGGGACTCTGATAAATCAGTTTCTTTACACCTTCTTTTTCAATGGTATATGCATTTGTATCATGGCTCTGCAACATCGACCTGATTTTTTCGGAGGCTGCTGCAGGATGACAACCAAATAATGATTTGCCAAGTAAATCGCGGCCGCCGTATTTTTCAAAAGTATCGGCTGACCGATTATTCATATATACGATGTTTCCTTCTTTGTCCGAAACTGTTATTGCAAAAGGTGCCTCATCTGACCACGAAATCATACGCTCTAATTTTGCTGCAAAAGTATATAAAAGTAATGGCCTGTGCAGAATATATTACTGAAATACGCGCAAACAGTTGAATGTCACCGCACCCTGGCGCGGATGTGCTGCCTCATTCCCGTAGTTTATTACGACATCCGCCGCGGCGGAGCGGTACCGCATGCCTCATGCTTTGTGCGTTGCGCTTTATACGTCCTGCCTTAAAAATAAAACCTCCGGAGCTTTTGACCCCGGAGGTGTAAAAATTATAAACTATCAGAATCAGGATATAAGAATTTCTTCCTATTCCAAAATACACAGCAGATTCTAAAGAGCGATTTCTTATAATCTGATATACAAATATAGTTACAAAAAAAGCATTGTCAAGGGTTTGTCATAGAAAACTTAGTATTCGTCAGCTTTTTCATGACAAACGTTTATGCTTAACATTTCATTAAATATATTAAAAGAAATTTTACCGGATTATTTGTTGCCGGGTCGCAGTTTACGATACATACGCACCGACACAGGCAAAACAAATGTCTCATTTTCTTTAACGAGTGTAACCGAAAAATCGGATCTGCGGAAAGATGCAGCAAAAGAAGCATTTGCAATATACTTTCGATGAATTCTGAAAAACGAAGACGGCAGCAATGTGCTGATTTCTTTCAGTGTTTTAGAGATGGTATGCCTGACAGACCCTGAAATAATGATGCTTGAATAATTGCCCTGTCCTTCAATGTATACGATGTCGGAATAATTGATGTACTCATAGCCCTGAGTTGTCTTAACCCTGAATTTATTATTTTCATTCAACGATTGCATCAATGTTTGTGCATTGGGCGCGATTTCTTTTGTGTCGTTTTTTAAACGTTGAAGCATGCTATCCAATTCGGTAATATCAACCGGTTTGAGCAAATAATCGAATGCTGCATATTTAATAGCTTTAATGGCAAATTCATCGTAAGCTGTCAAAAAAACGACTTTGACTGATTTGTTTCCATTTTCATACAGCTTGTCCAGTACATCAAAGCCGCTCATACCGGGCATTTTTACATCCAGAAAAATAATATCGGGTTTATGCACTGCAACCATATCAAGTGCTTCCTGTCCGTTGGCGGCTTCAGCTACAATTCTGACATCGGGATAACTTGCAAGAATAAGCGATAAACTCTTCCGTGCTTTTGCTTCATCATCAACCAGAACAACATTGAACATAGGTAAGGCTGTTTAAATTTGAAACTTACTGACTCAGATACTGATACGATGCAGGTATGAAAACAGTTACCCGCGTTCCACAAGGAATATTTTCCGCTGTGTGCAAATCTTCGATTTCAAATCCGGCTTTCTTTTCATTGTAATGATTGAGTAATTCAAAAAAATCTCTGAAAACAATCAAACCAACACCGGTGGAATTGTTACCCAGCAGCATCGATGCTTCACGTCCGATACCGTTGTCTTCAATGACCAATTGCAAGACATCTTCGTGCATAGTAACATCAATGTTGAGCATGCCGCCCTCTGTACGATGTTCAATACCATGTTTCATGGCATTCTCTACGAATATCTGCAGACACATTTTTGGAACAATCATGCGCAGATCAGCGTTTTGATCGATATTCAGCGTATAATCAAACCTGTCTTCGAATCTGAACTTTTGAAGACTTAAATAGTTACGCACAAAATCAATTTCTTCTTCAAGTGAACGTGTAATTTTCCCCGCATCGCTGATACCACTTCGCAACAATTGCGAGACCTTGACAAAATACCGATATGCTTTATCGTTGTTGTTTTGCTGAACCTCGCTACCGATGGCTGCAATAGCATTGAAAATAAAATGAGGATCAAGCTGCGAATTGATGGTTTTCACCTGCATGTTCAGCAATTCCCGCTCTGCTTCCCGCTCACGTCTGCGCCTTCTCTGAATACGGGATACAAGATATAATGCAATTACAACAACCAGTACAACGGGTAATACATACATACTAATCCGAAAAAACAATGTCTGATGAAAAGCAGGCAGTATCTCAAATTTCACAACACCTGGTTTCTGGCTCCAATAGCCATTTTCATTACAGGCCAATACTTCAAATGTATACTCACCGGGGTTCAGATTGGTGAATACTGCAACCGTTTCAGTCGATTCTTTCCAGGTTTCATCGTAGCCAAGCAATCTGTATTTATACCGGACGCGCTCCTGACAAGGTGTTGAAACGGCGTTAAACCTCAACCGGATATTGTTGTAATTTGGCTCAATCTGATAAGACGCATCGGTCCGCTTCCATGGCATATGAATATTATTCCACACCAGATCGCGATGCGAATACTCCAGCGAATAAATCATAGGATTTGGTGCCATCGTATCAAACATCAACCGGTCGGGTCTAAAGGCTACCACACTCTCCGACGTCGGAATCCATACAGTTCCGCGCGAATCGGTATAGGTGCCGTTCTGACCACATTCAATCCCAATAAATCCATTAAAGCGGTCAAGCAAACGAACACTGTTTGGCTGATTTTTTTTGTATTTGTCCACATCAATATAAACAAATCCAGTCGCACCTCCGGCTATGATGGCCTTATTCAGATAATTGACGACAAAGAAAAACTGTCCCTCATACACCTTATTCATATTCGAATATGTGTAATAATACAAGCCGTCCTTTGCAGCAAACCACATATTTCCGTCGCGATCGTTCGCACATGAAACAACACCGGTATCGACACTTATTTCGTTTTTAGCGAATGAAACCATTTGGTCGTTTTGCAGCAGCTGGACACCTTTTCCGGTGCATATCCACAAACGGTTTTTTTTGTCAGCGGCAATGGATAAGACACTGCTGCGTGTTTCAAAATGCTGCATGGAGCGATCGAGAAGATTGTATTTAAACAAGCCGTTGGTTGTTCCGAAATATACATGTTTGCTGAGCGAATCTTCGTAAACCGATAATGTTGCAGATGAATTCTTGTTGTGTATTAATGGCAGGAATGAAAAGTGTCCGTGATCATACAGCATAATGCGCCAATCTGTTGGAATCATCCACTGTCCCAATGAATTGCGTATGCCGCTCATGTAAAATTTCTCTTCCTTAATCATGCCGGATTCATAGCCGCGAATTGCTGAAATCTTGTTTTGATGCAACTTTGCAAGCTGTCCGTTATAACTGGCAAACACCATGTCGGAATCATTGTCTTCAAAAATGCTCCAGATGTATTTTGGCATTCCCGATTTTTCGGTGTAGTTGCGGAATGCATACGATTGAAGTTTGAATACGCCTGTTTCCGTTCCAAACCACAACAAGCCATTTCGGTCCTCGGCAGCGCAAGTAATCAAAACATCGGCAATTGAATCCCGGTCAGTAACAGTCCCATCTTGATTGATCCGAATCCAGCAGGAATTGTTTTGTATCATCAGAATATCTTTATTTCTGAGTGGAAAAATCAATGAGCTGATCCATTGGTCACCTGCGTCGTACAACAGTTTGCACTCTTTTCCATCGTAGGAATACAAGCCTCTTTTACGGTGCGGAGTATTGTCGGTTCGCAAAACAGGAAAATACAGTCTGCCGTCCATTAGTTTTATCATACCAACAAAGCCTTTCATCAAAGGGGTTATTTCATCCTTTTTTGAAACAGAATAAATTCCTTCGAAAGTTGAAACAATAATGCCTGTCCTTCCCGGAAGTCTCGATACATCGCTGATATACTGACCTTTTTCAATCCGGATATATCGCACCTGAAGCTGCTGATCAATCACATAGGCAAAACTGTCCGAAATCAGATACAAATCAGCCGTGGCGGTGTTCGCCGAAATCCGGTTGATATTAAACGTATTGGTTTTAAACAACAGCGAAGCCTTGTTGTCGCTGATTCGTGTCATAGAATTGCTTGAAAAAAAATGAATGTCAACGCCCTGCTGAAAAACGCCCTGTAAATAACCGCCCTGCCCTTTGGGAAAGCTTAAATTGTAAAAATCATTGCCGTCGAAACAACTGTATCCGCCCTTTGTCCCAATCCAGATCAGGTTGCGGCTGTCCTGCATAATTTGTGTTATCTGATTTTGCGGCAATCCGTCAAATACTGTATATTGCTTATAGCTGTATTGCTGCGCAAAACATGATAAAAAGATGATTTGAATGAATATAAATATTGCGGTTTTCATATTAATCAGGTTCAAATATAAACAATATCCTGCAATTGAAATAATTTCGGATACCGGAAAAATAATTGCAGTATATTCTTTTTCAGACAATTCAATATTCACAAGCCAACGCCTGTCCGCCGCGGCAGACAGCGCGAGATTTAGCTTAAAGCTTAAAAATTTAAAGCTTAAGGACCTGTGATTTTACGAATTCTTTAAGCATTAAGCGTTAGGCATTAAGCTGCAAACGTTGTGCGTTGTGCATTGCAAAATTTCGTTGCTTAAAGCTTAAAGATTTAAAGCTTAAGGACCTGTGATTTTACGAATTCTTTAAGCATTAAGCGTTAGGCATTAAGCTGCAAACGTTGAGCGTTGTGCCTTGTGCTTTGTGCGTTGTGCGTTATGCATTGTGCGTTGTGCATTGTGCGTTGTGCGTTGTGCATTGTGCGTTGTGCGTTGTGCATTGTGCGTTGTGCGTTGTGCGTTGTGCATTGTGCGTTGTGCAAATATTCCTACCTTTGTCTTTTGTTTCAATTATGCGCATCGACATCCTTACCTTATTCCCCGAAATGTTTACCGGCCCGTTTACCGAGTCGATAGTAAAACGTGCTGTTGCCAAAGGTCTGGTCGAAATTCATATTCACAATATCCGCGATTTTTCGAAAGATAAACATCAGCGCGTCGATGACTACCAGTTTGGCGGCGGCGCCGGAATGGTTATGATGGCCGAACCCGTGGTCGATGCTATTGAATCACTCACCTCTGTCCGGAAATATGATGACATTATTTTTATGACACCGGATGGTGAACAATTTTCACAGCCACTTGCAAACCGGTTTAGTCTTTACGAAAATGTTATTTTGCTGTGCGGCCACTATAAAGGGCTCGACGAGCGGGTTCGCGAACATTTTATCACCCGCGAGATTTCCATCGGCGATTATGTACTTAGCGGCGGCGAGCTTGCAGCCGGCGTTGTAGCCGATGCCATCATCCGCCTGATACCGGGCGCACTCAACGATGAGACCTCAGCCCTCAGCGACTCATTTCAGGATGGACTGCTCTCGGCACCAGTATACACGCGCCCTGCCGAATTCCGCGGCTGGAAAGTCCCCGACGTTCTTTTATCAGGCCACGAAAAAAACATCCACGAATGGCGCCAGCAACAATCGCTCGAACGGACAAAGACAAGAAGGCCGGATTTGATGGAGTGATTGATTTCGTACAGACTTTTAATTCGAATTCAACAAATATTAAGGTTGAATACGCACTTATTTGTTCGATTTTCAGCATCTGAAATCAACAGTGAAATTCAGAATAAACTATCAGACAAATGATGTCACTGTATCAGGCAGAATTCCCCCCGCAAAAAAAATCCTATCTTTGTAATGCCATTTTTGCTGATGTATGGAGAAAAAACCAGGAAAAAGTCTGTTGGAAAGAATTGTGTGGATTGCCGCAGTGGCTGTGACTTTTCTGCTACTGATTGCAATTGTGTCTCCGTTGTTTTCGCCGGCGAAAATGTGGATCCCTGCTTTTTTCGGACTCGCCTACCCGTATCTGGCCATTCTGGCTGTGATGTTTTCGGTGGTTTTGTTTTTTATCAACTACAAAAAAGCACTGGTGCCGCTGGCATTTCTGCTGGCCGGTTTCGGACCATTCAGTCATTCGTTTAATTTCACGTCTTCAACACCTGCTTTTTCGCCCCAGCAGACCGATTTTAAAATTCTGAGTCAGAATGTGAAGCTGTTTGGTGTGTATGATGCTTCAGGAAAAAATACACGTGACAGTGTGCTGGAACTGATTGATGTTGAAGATCCGGATATTGCCTGTTTTCAGGAATTTTACAATCACGACAGCGTTTCCAATAAAGCCATTCATGGTTTTATGTCGGTCGGACATTTTCAGGACTATTATGTTACTCCGTATTCGAAAGTGGGCAAAAATGGCTATCTGGGGATGATTCTTTTTTCCCGTTTTCCGATTGTGGACAATGGCGTCATTAAAAACAAATCGGGATCGGGAAAGAGTGTTTTTGCCATCTGGTGCGATCTGGCCATTAATGAAGACACGGTCAGGATCTACAATATTCATCTGCAGTCGATCGGATTTACATCAACCGAAGAAAGTTTATTTGCCGAAGACAACAATAACAAAGAGCTTGAAAATAAATCGAAAGCAACCGTACGTAAGCTGAAAGCCGCATTTGTGCGTCGCGCAGGACAGGTTGAAATGTTATCGGAGCATATCAAAAATTGCAAACACCCGGTATTTCTGGCAGGCGATTTCAACGATACACCGGTCTCGCATACATACCGGCATTTGTCTTCGGATTTGAATGATGCGTTTTTAAAAAGCGGTACCCGCGGTATGGGCAAGACCTACAACGGGCCATTTCCCTCGTTCCGCATTGATTATATTTTATTTCCGGACGGATATGAGTCTGCTGAATTTAAAATCATGAATTACCGCTACAGTGACCATTTCCCGATTTCGTGCAGATTCAGAAAAAAATAAGATGAAAACGTTTGAACTCATCAGCGATTTTGTTCCAACTGGCGATCAGCCCGAAGCCATCCGGCAGCTGACTGAAGGCCTGAATGCAGGTGAGTTGTTTCAGACATTGCTGGGTGTAACCGGTTCGGGAAAAACATTTACTGTAGCCAATGTAATTGCACAGGTAAACAGACCTACACTGATTTTAAGTCACAACAAAACACTTGCAGCTCAGTTATATTCGGAGTTCAAGCAGTTTTTTCCCAACAATGCAGTTGAATATTTTGTGTCGTATTACGATTACTATCAGCCCGAAGCCTATCTGCCCATCAGCGATACATACATTGAAAAGGATTTGTCGATTAATGAAGAAATTGAGAAATTCAGGCTGAGTGCGACTTCGTCGTTGTTGAGCGGCCGGCGCGATGTGATTGTGGTGTCATCGGTGTCATGTATTTATGGTATCGGCAATCCGCATGATTTTACGGAACATTTGATTGAGCTTCGCACAGGAGAAAAGAAGACCGCGAAATTTGTTGTCAACGCTTTGGTGGATGCATTGTATTCGCGCAATGACTTTGAGATTAAGCGTGGCACGTTCCGGCTGAAAGGAGATACGCTTGATGTATATCCGGGTTATGCCGATACTGCTTACAGAATTATTTTCTTTGACAAGGAAGTGGAAAGTATTGCCACGTTTGATCCGATCACAGGCCGCAGTGGTGAAAAAATGGAGATGCTCAGAATTTATCCGGCCAGCATTTTTATGACCACCAAAGATAAGCTGGCTGCGGCGTTGAATGATATATATGTCGATCTTGGCTCCCAGTGCGACTTTCTGCGTCAGATTGGAAAAGATATTGAGGCTAAGCGACTGGAAGACCGTGTGAATTACGATCTGGAAATGATGAAGGAACTTGGTTATTGTTCAGGAATTGAAAATTATTCGCGCTATTTCGATCAGCGTAAACCCGGCACCAGACCTTATTGTCTGATAGATTATTTTCCTGATGATTTTCTGCTGGTGGTGGATGAAAGTCATGCAACGGTGCCTCAGGTGCGCGGCATGTATGGTGGCGACCGCTCGCGCAAGCAGGTGCTGGTGGATTTCGGATTCCGCCTGCCATCGGCGATGGACAACCGTCCATTGAAGTTTGATGAATTCGAAGCCTTGCTGAATCAGACCATTTTTGTGTCGGCCACGCCCGCCGATTATGAGCTGATGAAATGCGAAGGCGTGTATGTTGAACAGGTCATCCGACCGACCGGAATTCCCGACCCTGAAGTATTGGTGCGGCCTTCGGCCAATCAGGTGGATGATTTGCTGAATGAAATCAAAAATCAGATTGACAAAGACGAGCGCACACTGGTGACCACGCTCACCAAGCGCATGGCCGAAGAGCTCACCAAATATATGTTTGAACTCAACATTCCCTGCAAATATATTCACAGCGATGTGGAAACTTTTGAACGGGTTGAAATATTGCAGGAATTGCGCCGCGGCGACATTAAAGTTGTGGTTGGTGTAAACCTGTTGCGCGAAGGATTGGATCTGCCGGAAGTCACGCTGGTAGCCATTCTCGATGCCGACAAGGAAGGATTTCTGCGCAACGAACGGAGTCTGATTCAGACAGCAGGGCGTGCAGCGCGCAACATCAACAGCCGGGTGATTTTATATGCGGCCAAAACCACTGAATCCATGCGGAAAATGATGGAAGAAACCGGTCGCCGCCGAAACAAACAAATTGAATACAATACCGCCCATAATATTACACCTGTTTCTGTACAGAAAATGTTGTCTGATGGCTTTGAAGGCAGTCGCAAAGTGGAAATGCGTTATTATGTAGAACCCGAAGAAATGTCGCTGGCAGCTGATCCGCTAGTACCCTACATGACGAAAGATGCATTGAAAAAACGTATTGATGCGGTGAAAAAAGAAATGGAAAAAGCCGCCAAAGATCTTGATTTTATTACGGCTGCACATCATCGGGATGAAATGCTGGCCCTTCAGAAAATGTTGCATGAAACCCCGTGATATCACCAATCCGGTTCTGAAAAGTTATGCGACTTTTCTGATGCTTGAAAAAGCGTTGTCCGGAAATTCCATCGACGCCTATATTCACGATGTGGGACTGTTTATGCGCTGGAATGAACAAGTGGCTAAAAATAAGGCGCTGCGCGACATTCAGAAAGACGATATTCATGAATTTGTGCAATGGCTGAGCGATATTGAGATGACACCCCGTTCGCAGGCACGCATTATATCCGGCATCAAATCTTTTTTTGCGTTTTGCTTTATGGATGGTCTGACTGATGGAAATCCGGCAGAGCTGATTGAATTGCCCCGCATGGGAAAACATCTGCCCATGGTGCTTACGCTGGATGAAATAAACCGTATGCTGAAATGCATCGACCTGTCGAAAAACGATGGACACCGCAATAAAGCCATAATCGAAACGCTGTATGCATGCGGGTTACGAGTATCGGAGCTGGTTAATCTGTCTTTTACCGATTTATTTTTCGATGATGAATTTATCCGCGTCATTGGTAAAGGAAATAAGGAAAGGCTGGTCCCCATTGGCAAAGAGGCCATGAAGGCCCTGAAAATGTATATTGATTCAAGTCGTGTTTTTTTTCCGGTGGTCCGCAATCATGAGCATTTCATTTTTCTGAATCAGCGCGGGAAGCAGCTTACAAGAGCTTCGGTGTTTAATATTGTAAAGTTGTTGGCCGATGCTGCCGGCATCAAAAAGAACATCAGTCCGCATACTTTCAGACATTCGTTTGCCACGCATCTGGTTGAAAATGGCGCCGATCTGCGCGCTGTGCAGGAATTGCTGGGACACAGCAGCATTACTACCACCGAAATTTATGCACATCTCAGCCGCGAGTATCTGCGCGACGAAGTGTTGAAACACCACCCGTTGTATCAGTGATAAAATACGAAATACGAAATATGAAATACGAAATACAAAATGCGAAATATGAAATAAGATGGGCTGATGGGCTGATTCCGTTCATGAGGAAATGTGTAAATGTGTAAATATGAGATCAGAAAATCGCCGCGGCGGACTGATCGCTGAAGGCTGAAAGCTGAATGCTGATAGCTGAAGGCTGATCGCTGAAGGCTGATCGCCTCCGGATTTTCCACATCATTAAATTATTGTACTTTTGATTATAAATTCTGCCGGTATGAAAAAAATTGCTGTATTCCCCGGATCGTTCGACCCTATAACGGTTGGACATGAATGTATCATTCGTCGTGCAGCGGCTTTGTTCGATGAACTGATTATTGCCATTGGCGTTAATGCTGAGAAAAAGTCGTATTTCCCGGTTGAAAAACGCATTGAATGGCTACAGACGGTGTTGGCTGATTTGCCCAATGTGCGGGTTGATTCATACCACGGACTTACAGTAGATTATTGCAGCAGTCAGCATGCAAAGTATATTCTGCGCGGACTGCGCACGGCTGCCGACTTTGAATTTGAACGCAGTGTAGGACAAGTAAATAAAATGCTGCAACCCGATATTGAAAATGTGTTTCTGTTGTCGCGGCCTGAACATACACCCGTGAATTCATCGATTGTGCGCGACATTCATCGTAATGGTGGCGATATTCAGCGATTTGTTCCTGCTGTTGTAGCCAAACAAATCAAAGAATGGCAATAAGACCGGCATCGTTGCGTTACTTACTGAAAGCACCCCTATAATGAAGATTCTGCTGGCTTTTGTCGCTTCAATTCTGTTTGTTCTGAATATTCAGGCTGCCAAATCGGTCATTAACGGATATGCACCGGGCGCCGAAAATCTGACAATCCGTTTTTATACCTGGGACGATTTTATCAGCAACCGCGAAAAACTGGTGGATTCTGTTCTGATTGATTCAACCGGACATTTCACCTTTACATTTACGTTGTATGAAAAACAGGTTTTGATGGGCTTTTTCCGGATTATGGATTTTACCAGTTCGGAAATGTATATCCCCGCCAATAAAAGCTATAGCATCGAATTCCGGCCTTTCGATTATAAGGATCCGAACCGGATTCATATTCCGATGTTATCCAATATAATTCTGGAATATAGTATTAAAAATACCGACCCGCATGATCTGAATCAGTTGATTGGCAGCTATAATCTGGAGATGGCAGGCTTTCTCTTCGAAAAATCGGGCATCAACAACAGTACATCGTCCTATTCGCTAAAACGTCCTGCCAAAACCGTTGTTGACAGTTTTGTTGTGGCTGTGAATGAAAAATACAAAAACGAAAACAACGAGTTTTTTAAAAATTATTACACCTATTCGCTGGCCAATGTGCAGCTGAACATGCAGTCGCTGAGTAAGAAAAATTTGTTTAATCAATACCTTTATAAAAAGCCAATACTCTATGATAATGTTGCCTATATGGAGTTTTTTGGAAATTATTTCAGCGACTTTATTTATGGTGTTTCAAATAAAATTCAGCCCTACGATATTGAATTGAATGTAAACATAAAACCCAATCTGCAAGGCCTCGTCGATTCACTTGGAAAAGATACCCTGCTGCGCAACGAACAACTCCGCGAAGCAGTGTTACTGCTTAATATGAGAGACTGGTACACGGAACATACCTTTAAAAAAGACAGTCTGATTAAAATTCTGAATACATACGCTGCCACAACAAAATTTGATATTCAGGGTAAAATTGCAAGAAATCTCATTTTCATGCTGACCCGCTATAATGCCGGTTCAAACCTGCCTCCGGTGACTTTCTATTCGCTGGATAATACCATATTCAACAACGATTCGCTTAAAAACAAATACACGTATCTGGTTTTCTTTGCGACCTGGAGTCATGCCTGTTTAGCTGAGCTGTTGGTTCTTGATAAACTATATCAGGATTGGCAGGGACGCATTCAATTTGTTGGAGTGAGTATGGACCGCGAGCCGCTGAAGCTTTTTTATTTCCTCGATGAACATTCTTTCAGCTTTCCGATTTATCATTTTGGCACCAACTGGGTCATGGCCGAATCACTCAGTCTTCAGTCATATCCACACGGAATGCTGATTGGACCGGACGGAAAATTTATCAGATATTGCACTACCCTGCCCAGCCGGGGCATCAACGATTATTTCAAACAAATAATGCTTAGGGCCAAACCTTCGGAAGAAGACCTTACACCAGGTCAGTAGCCAATCTCAGATTTCCTGCTGCAGAACAATTTCAGCCGATTCAACAACAACACTGTTGAGTGAACGGTACACCTGTTCCGACATATTTTTTAATTCGCCCGCGCCAATCCAGGCTACTTCGGTAATTCCTTCTTCGGCTTGTGGAATAACATTCTCAGTTTTATGTGTTTTCATCAGAAACCAATGTGTTTCTTTCAGAATCCATTCAGCACCGATGGTATACAAATGATAGCTTGAATTCAGGCGCCCGGTAATTGAAACTTGCTGTAATCCGGTCTCTTCCTGCACTTCGCGCACGGCGGCCTGTTCTTCGGTTTCATCGGCATCGATTTTTCCTTTGGGTAAATCCCATTTTCCACGACGAAAAATAAACAGAAAGCGAGACTGATCGTCTACCACAACCCCACCGGCAGCAGCAATTTTACGCATGCGCGAATAAAAATCGATGAACAGCTTTTCGGCATCGGGCGATACAAAATAAATGTCTCTGATGTCAGGCTCTTTGTCAATTCCGGCAACCAACTCCTGAATATTTGTGAAAACAGGATTCATAAACACAAGACCTGTTTTTTCAGGAACAGCATCACCATTCAGAAACCATATTGCTTTTTCTCTTAGAAAAACTTTATACATTTGTATCATGATTTACAAACAAGAAACCGCTCAGGAAACTGCCCGTTTGCTTCTGCAAATAAACGCAATAAAATTGAATCCGACAAATCCCTTCACATGGGCAAGTGGATGGAAATCGCCGATTTACTGTGATAACCGCAAAGTACTGTCGTACCCCGAAGTCAGAACCCGCATTCTTCAGTTTTTTGTTGAAGCTATCCGCGAAAAATTTCCGGATGCTGAAGTAATCAGTGGTGTTGCCACCGCCGGAATTCCCATGGGTATGCTGATCGCACAGGAACTGAACCTTCCTTTTATTTATGTGCGCTCTTCGGCAAAAGACCACGGTTTGCAAAATCAGATTGAAGGCGTACTGACAGCCGGACAAAAAGTGGTGGTGATTGAAGATCTGGTATCAACCGGCGGATCAAGTCTGAAAGCCGTTGAAGCAGTTCGTGCATCAGAAGGCGTAGTGCTGGGTATGGCTGCCATTTTCAGTTATGCATTTCCGCATGCTGAAAAAAGTTTTGCCGATGCCAACTGCACATTATATACATTGGGCGATTACCCGAATCTGATTGATGCGGCTCTGGCTCAGGGAACCATCGGACAGGAACAGGTTGAACTGCTTGGAAAATGGCGCGAAGCGCCCGATGTGTGGGGGAAATAATATGTCGGATTTCGAAAGCAAAAAAGTTCTGCTCAATGCCGACCGGCAAACCGTTTATGCATTTCTGAGCGATTTTAGAAATTTCAATCATCTGATTCCCGCACAGGCAAAAGACTGGGAGGCAACAGCCGACTGGTGCTCGTTTAAAGCCGAAGGCGCCGGTCAGGTAAAACTCCGTTATAAATCGCGCAGCCACGAGCTGATTGAAATTGAACCGGATATGAATCTCCCTGTCGCCGGAAGCATTGTGTTATCAGTGAAACTCGACGACAAACTGCCGAAAACCATGGCTACTGTTGGCGCTCAGGTTTCAATACCGCCCATGTTCTCCATGATGATCAACCGGCCATTGAAAAATATGCTGGAAATGATTGCCACTGCCCTTGAAAAATATTTCAACGGATAGTTTTCATCAACAACGAAAAATCGTATTCGAAATTCGGTGTGAACACGCCCTTTTTAAGGTTGCGTTTTATTTCTGATTGTGTCCACCAACGCAAATCGGCCACTTCATCGGTGTGATTGAATTTGTCATCTCCGTTGGACCGGTGCACAAACACAAAAACAAGCTCCTTCTCTACTTCGCTTTCCCAAATATATTTTTGGGCGAAAAGCGGCTTTGTTTTCTTTAATCCGATTTCTTCGGCTGTTTCGCGCTGAAGCGCTTTTTCGATGGGTTCGCCCCACGAAACATGTCCGCCCACAGCAGTATCCCATTTCCCAGGCTGTATTTGCTTGTCCTTCGGCCGCAGCTGCAGCAGAAAAGCACCATCATCGCGGATAACATGAAGATGAACCACCGGATGCATCTGAAATGTACCATTGTGAACTTCGCTGCGCGATGCACGACCCAGAATTTTTCCTTCGTCATCAACCAGCGGTACAAATTCCTCGGATGTTGCAGACCGCTTCAGGCGCTGATATACGAAAACAAATACAATCCAGACTCCTAATAAAATATACAACAAAGTGCCTCCAATAAACAGCGTTTCAGCACTACTGAGAAATACAATTGAAAACGATGTAAGCGCGGCATGAATGCCTGCAATAACCAGAAAAGCCCACAAATTCATATTCATGACTCTTTTCTGAGCATCGTTCATGTCGATATCGCCCACATAGCGCTTCGACATTAAGAGAAACAAATTTCGTTTTGAAAGAAGCGAAAACAATATAAAACCAATGAGCATCAGATCCATGAAAACAAATTTCCAGTAAATCAGTGATTCGTCCTCAAGCAGGAATGAGACGACTCCAAGAACTATGAGCAATGCCGTATCGAATAATACGAACCGATCCCATTTTTTTTGCCGGAAGCGGATATAAAACAATTGAACTATGCCAAATCCAAGCGCTACGGCAATTCCGATTTCGGGCCCTAGAAATTCATCGGCAATAAAATAAACAATAAGCGGCAACAGCCCGGGAAGCAGCTTTGAAAATATCGGATTCATCTGAATTTGTTGAAATAACAAAGTGTAAAATTACATATTTGCATATATAATTGACTATTTTTGATTTTTCCACGTTCGGAAAGTCATAACAATATGAAAGACGGCAAAACGATCGGTCTTGCTTTAAGTGGCGGTGCAGCCAAAGGTTTTGCGCATCTGGGTGTGTTGCAGGCAATGGATGAGCTTGGTTATTCACCGGATTATTTGTCGGGCACCAGTGCCGGAGCCATTGCGGCAGCCTTTTACGCCGATGGATATACGCCCAAAGAAATACTCCAGATACTTTGTTCCTATAAGCTTATGAATTTTATCAGGCCGGGTTGGATAAAAACCGGGCTCATGAGGACTTCGGGTTTCTACCGCATTCTGACTACACATTTGCATGCCGAAAGAATTGAGGATCTGAAAATGCCTACTTGGATTTGCATGACCAACCTGAATACCGGAAAAGCTGAATACCACAACAATGGCAGTCTGGCGCGGAAAATACTGGCTTCGTGTTCCATCCCGGTCATGTTTAAACCTGTGACTATCAATAACCAACTTATGGTAGATGGAGGGGTTTGCGATAATCTTCCTGTTGCTCCACTTATTGGCAAAGCCGAAATAATAATAGCTGTAAATGTAAATCCAATTCTGTATCAGGAAATTAAACCGGGACTCAGAAGCATTGCTGAAAGAGTGTTTCAGCTTTCGGTAAACAATCATTTGAACAACCGGAATTTTTTGCCCGATTTGCTGATTGAACCTGAAAAAATAAACGGATCGGGCTATTTCAGTCTGGGAAGTGCCCCTGAATATTTCAATATAGGATATGAAAGTGCATTAAACAGTTTGAATAACTTTCTGCAAAAATAGTGTTTTTATTTCCCGGTAGAAAACAAACCACCATAAACAACTGGAAAACAATATATTGATAAAATGTAAAAATAGTTATTAAATACTTAAAATATTTTTACTAATTTTACAAAACAATTTTTAAAAAACAATCTATGAAACAATTATGTACCCGACTTTTAATCGGGATGATGATGGTTACCGGCAGTACACTCACACTGGTAGCACAGAAAACGGATTACAGTGATTTTGCGGGGGCAAAACAACTGGCACCGAAACACATTCAGACAGCTCAGACAAGAGCAACTTTTCTGAGTGAAAACTTCAATACCGAAATTCCGGCAACATGGACCATAACCAACAATGGAACAACAACCAATGTATGGATTTGGGATGATGG
>Ga0074193_1002259_pt1 | contig 18115 bp, 16 predicted proteins | sample EPASupsiteHSE605_FD_64523 | JGI IMG/M metagenome (GOLD analysis project Ga0074193, IMG submission 64523) | Bioremediated contaminated groundwater from EPA Superfund site, New Mexico - Sample HSE6-05 | ecosystem: Environmental > Aquatic > Deep subsurface > Groundwater > Contaminated ... | reverse complement strand
TTACCGATTACCGATTACCGATTACCGATTACCGATTACCGATTACCGATTACCGATTACCGATTACCGATTACCGATTACCGATTACCGATTACCGATTACCGATTATTTGTCCTTTTTACCCCTTAAGTTCCGATTTAACTCCGCCTTACGCAGGCGAATATTCTTAGGCGTCACTTCCACCAATTCATCATCGTTAATATATTCCAATGCTTGCTCCAGGGTTAGCAGACGCGGTTCCATCAAGCGGACGGCTTCTTCAGTGCCACTTTTCCGCATATTGGTTACATGTTTCTTTTTACAAACGTTGAAGTCCAAATCCGATTCCCGGGCGTGTTCCCCTACGATCATGCCCTCGTAGACCTGGATACCAGGTTCCACAAAGAGTACGCCCCGTTCTTCCGCATTATTCAAGCCATAGGATGTGGTCACCCCATTCTCCCAGGCGATAATAACGCCACGGTTCCGTCCGGAGATATCCCCTTTATATGCTTCATAACCATGGAAAATATGGTTCATGATTCCATTACCCTTGGTAGATGTCATAAACTCTGAACGAAAGCCAATCAGTCCCCGGGCCGGAATCTTGAATTCCAGGCGCATATAGCCAGAGGTAGATTCGATCATGTTCGCCATTTCAGCTTTGCGAGTACCGAGGTTATCCATGACCGTGCCCATAAAGTCGGCCGGCACGTCGATCGTTAAATATTCGATCGGCTCCATTTTTACGCCGTCCTTCTGTTTGAAAATAACGCGCGGCTTTGAAACCTGGAGTTCAAAACCCTCCCGACGCATAGTCTCAATCAATATCGACAAATGTAATTCGCCGCGCCCCGAAACTTCAAAGGCCTCAGTAGTTTCCGTTTCGGCAACCCGAAGACTTACATTAGTTTCTAATTCTTTAAATAGACGTTCCCGTAGATGCCTTGAAGTTACAAAACTGCCCTCACGTCCTGCGAAGGGACTGTTGTTGACACTGAAAATCATACTTAAGGTCGGTTCGTCGATATCGATGACCGGCAGCGCTTCCGGACATTCCAAGCAGGCCACTGTATCACCAATGTTAATGTCAGCAAAGCCAGCAATGGCTACGATGTCACCAACTCGGGCTTCCTTAACCTCTACACGCTTTAAACCTTCATACATATATAGTTTAGCAACACGAGACCTTACCACTCTTCCATCACGATGACATAAATTTACCGTCTCACCATAGCTGATGTTGCCGCGTACAATACGACCGATGGCTAAACGACCAATATAGTCGTCATAATCCAGGGTGGTCACCATCATTTGCAGGGGAGCCTTGCTATTGCCAATGGGAGATGGAATAGTTTTCAATAACATCTCAAACAAAGGATCCAAGTTCTTACTTTCGTCCTCAAGTTCCAGTTTTGCGTAACCATCCCGGGACGCGGCATAGATAATCGGGAACTCCAATTGTTCATTGTTAGCACCCAATTCAAAAAACAGCTCATACACTTCATCAATTACTTCGGTAATACGTTCATCAGGGCGGTCAATTTTATTAATGACTACGATTGGCTTTAAATTCTGGGCCAGCGCCTTTTTTAAGACGAACTTTGTTTGGGGCATAGGACCTTCTGATGCATCCACCAATAGCAGTACTCCATCAACCATGGTCAGTACCCGCTCTACTTCCCCGCCGAAATCAGCATGACCGGGAGTATCCACAATATTAATTTTTACACCATTGTATACAACCGCCGTATTTTTAGCCAAAATTGTAATACCACGTTCCCGCTCCAGGTCATTAGAATCCATTACCCGGTCAGTAACCTGTTCATTAGCCCGATAAATGCCGGTTTGTCTAAGCATCCCATCTACCAGCGTTGTTTTTCCATGATCGACGTGGGCGATAATGGCTATATTACGTATGTCTTCACGTATCATCTGGATCTACACCTCTTTCAACATCAAAAGGATGCTTCCTGCATCCTGTATATTTTGCACCACAATAATAAACAATAACATACATCATAAGTTTTTGCAAGAAATTCCCACCCTATGCATGCTGGTGAGTTACAATAAAAATTTTCGATCCGCTAAGGGCCTAATGGTTTAAAAATAAAGAGCAAGCGTAGAACAAGTGTGTCTCGCTTGCTTCTGAACAAATGTTAAGCACGGTATTAGCTATGGTAAAATCACCATTGGGTCCACATATTTTCCATCCATCCATAGTTCAAGATGAAGATGCGGACCTGTAGACATACCTGTCGTACCAACCGCAGCAATGATCTCCCCAGCCCTCACCCTTTGACCTGGTGTTACATATATTTGGTCACAATGACCATAAAGTGTGACCATCTCTTTCTCATGACGAATGATTACCGTGTTGCCATACCCCCCATACGCAGCGGCAAAAGCAACCTGCCCGTCAAATAGCACTGGGATGCCAGTTCCGTAATTTTCAGCGATATCAATTCCAGTGTGGAACTGCCACTCACCGCTAATCGGGTGTACCCGCCAACCAAAAGGCGAAGTAACATTATAAGCGTACGCCTCGTTTAGTATCGTAATGAAGAAAATAAAAATGATAAGCATAACTATTTTGCGTACCACTTTCATTCACGCCCCTTCCAGGATTTTGCTATTATTAAGATAATTACTTCTACGCTTTGCAGATATTCCCTTTAAAATATTATATTTTGTGCATAATCGACGGGATCAGGCAGCAATTGCGTGCATAGTCGTAACCAAAAGCGAGCGGACAACAAGTTGCCTCGCTCGCTTTTGGTGTAGGGATTTATACACTGCCCAATGTTTTATGGATATAGCGTTGGATTTTTGCTAATTTCCGCCTGACTACTTCCATTTGCAGAGGATCCTCTGCTATAGCCCGTTCCATTTGTTCATGGTATCGACTGTAGCTCTCCTCAACTTCGGCCAGCATCACATGTAGTTCCTGGATATGATCAACAATAGCAGGTTCTTCGCTGTAATCATTTTCCGCCACCTGCCAGCCATTTCTGTCCAGCGTCACGACATCACCATAATGGGGGGTATAACTCTTTAAGGATAAATCATGTTCCAGTTTTTCTGCAAAAACCTGCATCGCTTCGTCCTCACCATGGATGAGGAAAGTAAGTTTGGGTGATTTGAGTTGACTCATCCAATTCATTAGGCCCTGTTGGTCGGCATGGGCGGAAAAACCATCAATACTTTCAATCTTGGCCCGAACGATGATATCTTCGCCAAAAATGCGAACCCTTGTTGCTCCCTCTACCAATCTCCGTCCCAGCGTTCCTTCGGCCTGATAACCGACGAACAACACCGTACTTGCGGGACGCCACAGATTATGTTTGAGATGGTGAAGAATCCTGCCCGCATCAGCCATGCCACTGGCAGACATAATAATAGCCGGAGTTTCAAGACTATTTATGGCCATGGATTCTTCCGTAGTTTTAGACAATTGCAAGCCGGGAAAATCAAACAGTGCGTCGCCTGAAGTAAAAATTTTACGAGCTTCCTGATCGTAAAGCTCCGGGTGACGAGCAAAAACTTTCGTAGCTTCAATGGCCATTGGGCTATCTAAAAAAATTGGTATTTGTGGTATCTCATTATTGCTTAGCATATTATTCAAATGGTACATTAACATTTGTGTCCGCCCCACGGCGAAGGCGGGAATAACAAGATTGCCCCCACGGTTTACCGTATCATGAATTATTTCCTTTAACCGATCGACCCTATCTTCAACTTCATGCTTCCGCTGGCCATAGGTTGACTCGATTAATACATAGTCCGCCGTATCAATAGGTGTAGGGTCATTAATAATCGGCTGACCGCTCTTACCTAGATCACCTGAAAAAACCAACTTAAGCTCCTCATTATCTTCCTTAACCCACATTTCAATAATCGATGACCCCAGAATATGGCCTGCATCACGAAAACGGCAGCGAACCTGGGGAGTAACCTGAAGCTCCTCTTCGTACTGTACCGCCTTAAAGAAACGCAACGCGCGAACTGCATCCTCCGCAGTATAGATCGGCTGTATAGGGCTTTTCCCGCCGCGCCGATTTTCCTTACGGGTTTTCCACTGCGCCTCCACTTCTTGAATATGACCGCTGTCTGGAAGCATAATAGAACACAAATCTCTGGTTGCCTCGGTAGTATAAATAATCCCTCTAAAGCCGGTTTTACAAAGTTTCGGAATTAATCCACTATGGTCGATATGCGCATGAGTCAGTAATACATAGTCGATTTCCGATGGTTGGAAAGGAAAATGCTTTTCGTTGCGTACAGTAAGTTGCTTATTACCCTGGAACATACCGCAGTCAACCAATAGCCGCGTTTCACCGATCTCCAATAGATAACAAGATCCGGTGACGGAACGTGCACCGCCCCAAAATGTAATTTTCAACAGCAACCCCTCCAAACATTTATGCTCCCGATTACATTATTGACTGTACTACAGATAAATAAAATATCCTATTTATTTTTTATTCTATACCCTCACATACATTCCTTGTTTTACGGAGATAAGGCAATAAAATAGCAAATAAAGACCAAAAAAAGCGAAGCTTGGCTTCACTTTGAAAAATTAAATAATTGAACCGCCAAGAACGCCAAGGACGCCAAGAGCTTATTACAATTCTATTACGCCAATTATGTATTTAAACACGCAGGGCACTATTATTTCACAAAATATCTAACGAATATATATCGCAAGATAGCTTTAATATATACTTCTGTTTTCCTTGGCGCTCTTGGCGTCCTTGGCGGTAAGACACTTATTGGCATCCTGTTCCCTATATCCTTAAATGTTTTCGACATATTCGCCCGGCTGCAATATTGCACATGCGGCAATGCCATTTAGTCTCTTTTTAAAATCCAGAGGGTCCTGTTTAATTAGATCAAAGGTGTTATAATGCATGGGCACTACCTGCTTGGCCTTTACAAACTTCGCAGCCTCTACAGCGTCTTCTATCCCCATCACGAAATTATCGCCAATGGGCAGTAGGGCCAGGTCCACAGGAGTATACTCACCAATCAGCTTCATATCGCTGCAAAGGCCGGTATCTCCCGCATGATAGATAACCTTTTCGTTCATAAATAGCAGGAAACCACAGGGATTACCGGTGTAGATTAGCCCTTCTTCAATTGCAGAGCCATGCAGTGCCGGAGTTAATTTTACCTTCCCAAAGGGGAACTGCCTGCTTCCACCGATATGCATGGGATGAATATTCGCTCCTTTACTACTACAGTATAGAGCTAGTTCATTAGGTGCAATTATAGTTGCTCCCGTCCGCCGCGCAATCTCAAGAGCATCCCCCAAGTGATCGCCATGACCATGGGTGACCAGGATAAATTGCACATCAATTTCTTCAGGCTTCCAGACCGCGTGGGGATTACCGGTCAAAAAGGGATCAATAATCAATTTATGTCCTTCATCTTCAATACAGAAACATGAGTGGCCACCGAAAGTTATTTTCATATCAGTTCCTCCTTTAAAGGGGCAAGGAACTAGGGGCTTACGATCTATTAACCGCAGAGGCGCAGAGGACGCAGAGGGGGAGAAGTTTATTCATCTTATTCTAGCTAACCGTTCTTTTGATCAAAAATAGGCACCACGCTCATGTTTGCACGTGTGTGTTAATCAGCGGAGAATTTGCTGAAAGCACATAAAAATTTTTTCTCTGCGCTCTCTGCGCCTCTGCGGTTAGTTATCCTACTCCCTACTCCCTACTCCCTACTCCCTACTCCCTACTCCCTACTCCCTTTTCATTCCTCCCCAATCACTTGCACTTCAGGATATAATTCAACACCGAACTTATGATGTACACGCATTTGGACTTCTTTAATCAGAGAGAGCACATCATTTGCAGATGCATCACCGGCATTAACGATAAATCCAGCATGCTTTTCAGATACCTGAGCGCCGCCAAACCGCAATCCTTTTAGGCCCGATTGCTCAATGAGCGTACCGGCATAGTAGCCGGGCGGGCGTTTAAAGGTACTGCCTGCGCTCGGTAGTTCCAGTGGCTGCCGACTTTCCCGACGCACCGTTAACTCTCTAATACGCGTGGCAATCGTATCACTATCTTCCTCTACTAAACACAACTCTGCTTCAGCTACAATATACTGTCGTTTCTGGAAAGGGCTGGAACGATACCCAAAAATCAGTTCCTCCCCGCTAAAATGGTGCAATACGCCGCTTTTATCCACGGCGGTTACACGACTAATCACGTCCTTAATTTCACCCTCATAAGCCCCAGCATTCATAACAATAGCCCCTCCCAGGGTACCAGGTATACCTACGGCGAATTCAATGCCGGATAACCCCCAGGCTGCCGCCCGTTCCGCAAGGTCCTTTAGAAATATTCCTGCACCCGCGATAACGTGTGATCCTTGGCGCCTAATATAAGCTAAGTGCTCATCCATCTTTACAACCAGTCCGCGAACCCCTTTATCCCGCACCAATAAGTTTGATCCCTTGCCAATAACTGTCACTGGCACATCATTCTGCCCACAAATTTTAACCGCCTCGCAAAGTTCCGTTAAGCTGGCGGGAAATAGCAATATATCTGCAGGCCCGCCAATTTTAAAAGAGGTGTACTGTTTTAGCGGTTCATTTATCTTCAGCCTTGCAGTAGGTATAATATTTGATAAGTGGTCCACAACCTGATTACTTTTCATCTTGTAATTTACCCATTAGTTGACAGCCTTCTGTAATCGCGTCCCCGAGTATTTCCTGGATGTCAGTGATTAAGCGGCCGAATTTCATTTCCGCAGCAAAGAATTCCTTAAGCATTGAATTATGCTGCATCAATTCATATAGGTTGGCCAACTGGCTCTGATTTTCCTGGTTAGGTGTGCCTCGAATATTCTCATTCTGAACTTCCCATTGTTTTTTAAAAAAATCTTTAAGCATCGCCGTGGCCTGTAAATCCTGCTCAACTTGTTTCTGTACATTCACAAATGCTTGAAATTCAGCAGTTTGTTTTAACATTCGTGCCATCTCATGGGCTTTATCATATAAGTTCATCATTTCATCCTTCCTTCTCTTCTGTATTTAGTATGTAAAGAATCCCTTAAAATTGTATTATTGATTTCTAACGATTATCCTTTTTTTCATAATATATTTGTTTCATGGTCATAGCGTCTTCCGCCTGAGTTCCAGCAGATTCGCAGATGATGGTCGGAGTAAGTCCCAACTCGACAATAGCCTCGGCCAGAGGCCAAAAGGGCGGACCAAACTCACTTTCCAAGAACGTGCGATGTTTTTTTTCACCAGCCTTCGTAAATTCTATAGGGCTAAAATGCACATGTAGATTTTGGATGATCTCATTACCCAGAGCATCTCCGATCTGCGATAACACCCTCAGATAACTATCCTTATCAATAAAAGTACCGCCCGTTAAAGCGTTTAAATGTCCAAAATCCACGGCTGGTACGACCCTCGGGCTTAATTTGCATAGCGCAATAATCTCTTTGACATCTGATCCCAGTTGATTCCGTTTACCCATCGTCTCAGGAGCAAGCTGAATGCCCGTGAATTCCTCATTTTGGATAAGTATCTCTTCCATAAAACACAACGCGTTTTTCAAAGATTGCTCCCGCCCTAGCTTTGTACCACCTGGATGTAAAACCACTCTATTGGCCCCCATCCATCGAGCAACTTCCAACGATCTAAAAATATGACGTTTAGAACCCTCACGGATTTTATATTCATTTGTTGCCATATTTATATAGTAGGGTGCGTGAATGCTAAGTGCAATCCCTGCAAGTCCCGCCGCTTGGCCAATTTTTTTAGCCGTGGCCTCACCAACATGAACCCCCCGGCTACACTGGTACTCATAAGCCGTCAGTCCAAAACCTTGCAGCCATGCTGGTACTTGAACCGAGTCCTTTAACCCGCTGGCATAAAAAGAATCTGAATTACCCGCTGGCCCAAAGAGTGGTTGCATAAATATCTCCTCTACACCTTTTATTTCAAGCCTGGGAAGCTCTGCTGACGCAAAGCTTCATAGACGACAACAGCTACGGCATTTGATAAATTTAGTGACCGTGCTTCTGCAACCATAGGGATACGCACCTGATTCTCCGGGTACTGGGCCAAAATATGTTCCGGCAAGCCCTTCGTCTCCTTACCAAAAACAATAAAATCCTCGGGCCCATATATTATATCCGTATGGCGGCGCTGTGCTTTAGTCGTATTTAGAAAGAAGTTGCGCCCGGGATATTTAGCCTGTAACTCAGCAAAGCAACTATGGTAGTATATTTCAACAAGATGCCAGTAATCCAGACCAGCTCGCTTTAGATGTCGATCATCCACAGAAAAGCCCAAAGGTTTTATCAAGTGCAACTTACAACCAGTGCCCGCGCAGAGTCGTGCTATATTTCCCGTATTTTGCGGTATTTCCGGTTCGAACAATACGATATGCACCGCTAACCCCCCTTATTATATTATCTTTTCCATATGTACGCTAAACATACCGCCTGGATCACTCTTGGTTGGTCAAACCTACGGCGTCCCGCTTCGATTTGATGCGATGCCATAGATCTTGAGCCATCGTATATAATCTTACTTCACCGCTTTTTTTCTTACCGCCAATTATTTTACTCAGCCATGTACCTGCTTGTTTACTTTCCCCGATACAATCAAGGAGATTTGCGACAAGATAGATTATCGTATTCTCCGTCATTTTGCCGATGGGAAAAGCTTCATTGCTATAGGCCTGTATATAATACTCCGTTGCTTTTGTCAGGCAAACCTGCTCCAGCTCAGCTTCCTGTTTATCTCGATATAACCAGGCCATCTTCAAATATAGGCCGCCTATTTTGCTGGCGGGTAAACTTCTTAATTCTGCAAAATACAACGCTAGTTTGTAACTTGTCAGCGCCTGTTCCAATGTACGTTCGCCCAGTAAATTCAAACCCACAGTTTTCCCCTCTAACGCTTTTAAGACCACAGTTCTCGCTTTATCACTCAGCGAAGAAAAGCTGTCCTCCTGGGCGGCATATCCACAATGCGGACATACCCATATTAGATAAAACATAGGTTCAATGCCTTCATATCTCATGCGAAAATCCGGATCCATGCCCGTTAATCTTAGTCCGACACGGGTCCTGGTAGCATTGAATTTGCCCAAACAGATTGGACAGTCTTTCTCAGTCTCATAGATCTGCTTTTTCTGCATTCTCGAAAAACATCCTTTCCTAGCTTAAGACTCTGTCGTATGAAAGAGGTCCCAAATGCGTATCGTCCTACGCATTTGAGACCTCTTTTTAGTAAATCGCTACAATGTTACTGAGGCCTGTGCAAAAAGACATGCCGCCATTTCTAATTTTCCGTGGATTAGGCCAGGCAACACCATGCACTATGCCCTTTAATTTCAGGCATCACTCAAGATTTAGAATCATGGCTGTCTCATCACAGTTTGGAAACTTCGGACAATTAATGCACTCTTTCCAAACTTTATGCGGCAGGTCGTCTTTCGCCACTTCGGTAAAACCGCACTTTGCAAAAAAACCTGCCTGGTAGGTTAACGCAAAAACCTGTTTAACGCCCAAGGTCTTAGCATCTTCAATTAGTATATTTACTATTTTACGGCCAATACCGGTTTTTTGGAGCTCCGGCAACACCGCCAGTGCCCTGATTTCAGCCATCTCATCCCAGATAACATGTAATGCACCCACACCAACTATTTTCCCAGCCTCTTCAGCCAACGTAAAATCACGTAATGTTTCGTATATAGCATTGCGTGAACGCGGCAACATTAAACCCCGCTCTGCATTAGCGTTAATCAGCTCTTGCATGACAATTACGTCCGTGAACTTGGGTTTGCGGTAAATCATTCCTTTTCCCCCTACATTTCAAGAATACTTATGCATATATTAGGAATATTTATACATGAACCTTTTATACCTTTATTCTATCATTCTTAATTTGTTTTGACAATTCCCATAGTGCTGGGGAGTAGGGAATAGGGAGTCGGGAAAACTAAAAGAAATTTTGAACAGGATAGACGCAGAGAAATTAATTTATTTTTGCAGAAGTCGACCTTGGCAATTTGCACTTGATTCTAAATATACTAACCGCGGAGACGCGGAGGACGCGGATTGGCTTGGAGATTTTTTAAAATTTCCCTCAGAGAGTCCAATTTATCCTTAGCAAGAAACACCACTGAAGCTGTTAGATTAGTCCCTCCGCGCTCTCCGCGTCTCCGCGGTTCAAAAAAACTTATACTATTCCCTACTCCTTCTTCTCCTTCCGCACATATCCCGTAAAGATTGCCTGTAATTTAGCAGGGTCTTCTGTGAAAACCAAGAACAGGTGGATTGGCATGGTGGCCGCAAAATAAACGGCGGTGAGGTATTTTATCCACTTGAGGACCTGCATTCCCCCCATCAGTTTAATGATCGGCATGGCGGGCTCGGGAAAATAAGCTGCAAGACCCGCCGTGCCGCCTATAATCAGGACCACTGCCCAGGAACAGAATATCAGCCGCTGACCTGGATTGTATTTGCCAAAATTGGGATGGGGCTCACTTAAAAACAGAAAATATTTTGCAAAGCTAGGTATATCCTTAAAATTATTCCAACGGAACAGGATATCATTATAGGTCTTCGTAATCACGTAAAAAGAAATATGGGCCACCAGATTAGCCAGAACGATAAAACCGCAAACATAGTGTATCTTCCGCACCGAACTCATGCTCACCGACAGCCAGGTAAAGGGTTGACTTAGATGAAACCCCGTTAAGGTTAGTATAAATACACCGATGGCCATCACCCAATGGTAAATGCGGATTGCTAAAGGCTGATGTAATTCCTTCATGATATTAGCCCGCCTTCCCATTTTAGAATATCCGTTTAAGTAATTTCCCTCGTCCATCCATTACGTGTACAGCACATGAAAAACAGGGATCAAAGGTATGGATCACCCTGGCTACTTCAATGGCACTATCGGCATCCTGAATCGGAGTACCAACCAGTGCCTGTTCTGCGGGCCCGCGTAGCCCAGCGGCATCCCGCGGTGAAAAATTCCAGACTGTAGGCGTAATAATATCGTAATGTTTAATGCGATAATTATCTATAACCACCCAATGCCCCAACGGGCCGCGCATAGCATCTGTCAAACCTGTACCGCTCCCGCCAATCGGTGGTGTATAGGCCGTTAGTGAAGGCTGTCCAGGCACAATTTTTTGCAGCCATTCTAACATCAGGTCGCAAATCATCTTTAGTTCAATGACCCTGGCGATCAAACGATCCATCGCCGAAATTCCCTGCTTGTAATGACCATTGATCCACAAGCGGGCCAGTGGTCCCCCCTCATATGGCAACCCCTCATAACGCGGTGCTTTTACATAGGTGTAGGCACCGTTCTTATCCGGATCAAGTTCTATGTTACCCTCGAGCGGGTGGGCAGTTGTACGGTCTTTATACCACGCATAAGTTACATCTTCCGTAATTTGATCGATATCAACCGGTAATACATCGCCCAAGTTAACCACCCGTCCTGCCTTGAAGGTTCGTTCACCGCCGTGGGGCAGCGGAAAAAGGCCATAAGACAATAGATTACCGTATCCCACGCCGATGTGATAATACTCCTGATAGGTCTCAGCGATCAACTGAAAATCAGGTAGCAGCACTTCGTCGACAAATGCAGCAATTTGCCGCGTAATCGCTGCGCTGGCAAGAACCCTTTCCGCTGTCACCGGAGTAGTTACACCGGTTGGTAGAATAGTTTGCGCATGGGGCGCTTTGGCCCCCCAAATAGTGGTTATTTCATGGGCGCGTACCGCTAAATCCAAACCCTGCAGCATATCTGCCACGAGCTTATCATTCATTTGCTTTGAGAACCGGTAATCACCGGGCTGTACCGGTATAAACGGAGCCTGCTCCGGCCCTTTTACATAATCAAATGCAACAAGCAGGCATAGATGGCGCAAATGGTTCTGCATGATATCCGAACCAAAAATAATATTGGTTAATAATTCCCCGTTTTCCGTGACGGCAAGCCCAAAAGCGTCCCTAAGCGCATAAGCCGCGGCCACGCCGTGGGCAGTAGAACAAATACCGCAAATCCGCTGCGTAATAATACTTGCATCCCGAGGATCCCGATCCCGCAGCATCTTTTCAAATCCCCGGAATAAATGACCGCCGTTCCAGGCATCCACAATCTTTCCATCCTGTATCTCAATATCAATCTGCAAAGGCTCATGAACCCGGGTCACCGGGAAAATCGTTTTTCGCATAATCTACCTCATCATGTTGATTTTTTGAACCGCAGAGGCACAGAGAACGCAGTGAAAAGTTAATTTAATTTACTTTGCGTCGTGGTGTTAAATCTGATCTCTTCGCCGCACCTGTCAGAAAAGGTTTTTTGAACACCACGACGCTAAGACGCAAAGGGTTACTTTTGCCCAAGATTATCCTCATCAAGACAAACCACTCAAGATGTTTAGATTAGTCCCCTCTGCGTTCTCTGTGCCTCTGCGGTTCATATATTTTAATACTTCCTACTATCTTTTCTTTCTAAATACGTAATCGGCCACTTTACGTAGAAAGCGGCGTTTTTTAGGTTTACGCTGTTCTAAAACCATATTCTCCGCCTGCTCTAATACTATCGCCTCTTTGTTCTTTAATTCGTCGAAAGCATTTTGCAACTGATTTGGCGTTTCCGGTGGCACAGTTTCCCCTAAAACCGTGCCTTCGGTGTGATGTTTATGAAATCGCCCGGTTACGATACCACCAACTAAATGAGTGGCAATCCCTGCCGCCGAGACCCCTCCTGCAACCAAAGCTACCTGTTCAGCACGCACTTTTACCATTGGAGTATGTAAGTCGGGTAGATGTTCAAAAAAGGGCATCATCCCGTCAGGAAACTCGGGACTGGCACATCCGATACAAGGCGTACTGTTTTTAACCGGCCAACTCTGGTAGTGCACCCACTGTCGTGACGGACAATCGGCGTGGGTGATCGGTCCTTTGCAGCCCACCATATATAAACATCCATCTTCGCCAGGAAATTTCGCAAATCTTCCGTCCTCGAATTGCTGCCGCCTGTGACATAATTCATGAATGGTTTTACTAAAAAACATTTTTGGCCGGCTATAGGCATCCAGTTCTGGCATACCATACATAATCAAATGAGCGAATGTTCCCATCATCCAGTCGGGATGGGCAGGACAGCCCGGTACGTTAATAATCGTTTTTCCTTTTACAACATCCCCTACCGCCTTCGCTCCGCCGGGGTTTGGATACATCGCATGGGGCCCGCCGAAACAAGCGCAGTCACCCACACAAATAATATATTTGGCTTGCGGAGCGATCTCTGCTAACGCCTGCCTGCCTGTCACCCGTTGACCGTCGCGGGCAAAAACATAGTTGACCTTACCATCAAAAGCCGTCATAACTGAACCTTCTACAACTAAATAATATTCGCCCGCGTCGTTTTTAACAGTATCCATCAGTGTTTTCACGGCCAAGTCACCTTGGGCGGCTACCAATATCCAGTGGTAGCGCAAATCAATAACATCCAGCAACAGCTTGCTCAACGTAGGATTACTCCCATTTTCCAGAGAGACAGTATTGCCCGTACAAGAGCCCAACTCCAACCAAATAAAAGGAGGCTTACGGGCTGCACCTTTCCGAAAAGCCTCTAATATATGCGGATACAGCATTTCCCCTAATCCAAAAGTTAAAACAGTACCCGCACAAATTTTTAAAAATTCCCGTCTGCTTAACATGTTACTTATCCCCCTAAAGCTCGGGTTTAGCGATGACATATAAAACCAACATACTGACATACCCACTAACTCCGATTAGTAGCCATACATAGCCCAACAGGGAGATCCCCCAGCCATAGAATCCATAGCCTATTAGCTGTGCCAAAAATCCGGCACTAGCTAACACTCCGCCTAAGATGAGCAGATAAGATAAAATCTTTTCCCACTTCTTTTTTAATTCCAATGCCCTTATGAAACTGCTGATCGCAAGTGCAGTCAATCCACCCAGGATGAGATGTAAAGGCACCAGCCAATGCAGCAGTTGACGCCTTTGCAGATTATGAAACTCCTGAGCATAGCCCCTGGCCATTTCGAGTTGGCCTTTTACCGCCATATCCAGGGCCACCTGCAGGTTCAGCAACTGCATTTTAGCTAAAGCCTGAGAAAACACCGCAACATAAACGGCGGCATAGCTCAGTCCTGCCAAAAGAAGCAACATCCCACCTAAAACTAAAATCCGACGCCCATTCATGCTACAAGAACCTCCGTTTTGACAAAGCTATCATCCATGCTAATATTTCCTACTCCACCCTTTTTTATCCATCTGGTTGAGGGGCATTATTACCCCTCTGCGTTCTCTGCGCCTCTGCGGTTGTAGAATTGCATTCACTATTCTGTAACCATCCTATGCATACCGCCATATATTAAGTTGAAGAGTTGCATGGTTATCATAGGAGGCTGTTGATCATGAACCTATTTAATGTCCTATTGCTCGGTTTTGCCGTGAGTATGGACGGCTTTGTTGCCGGAGTTGCATATAGTATCAAAAAAATTCATATGCCCCTAGGCTCGCTGTCCATTGTCGGTATTGTCGCAGCCATACTTACCTCAATTGCGATGCTCTGCGCCTATGTCCTGGGAAAATTCATAGACACACAGCTTGCAATTGGTTTAGGAGCAGCGCTGCTCATCCTCTTAGGACTTTGGAGTATCTTCCAGCATTATCTGACCAAGGACGTAACATCCTACGAACCGGAAGGAGAGGTAACTGTCCGTAAGCTGACATTTTCCATTGGGCGTTTGGTGATCAGTATTATGGCTAAACCGGAAACTGCGGATGTTGACAAGCTCGGTGCGATTAGTTCCCTTGAGGCCGTTTTTCTCGGCCTAGCCGTGGGGTTGGATGCTATGGTTGGTACTTTCGCAGCGGCTTTAATGGGGAGGTTACCCCTATATACGCCGCTGGCCGTAGGTGTTATTCACATGATCTGCATTGCTGCGGGCTGCGGCTTCTCTAATCGGATGATTTCCGATGCCCTAAAAAAACGCGTTCCCTATCTGCCTGGCACGCTGCTTATCCTCCTGGGCATTATCCGTTTAGGCTGATGAGAGAAGCTTTTGAACTGTACGCAAAGGATGCACAAAGAAGATTTAATATAATGCATAGTAAATGCCCGCCAGCAATGGCGGGCAACGCTTTTTTAATCACTACCATCACACTTTCATCACTTTTTAGTAGTATGATGGGATTAACATATTGAAGTTTCTATAACGCATCCAAAGATTTTATCAGCGTAGTTTTACCTTAATCTAGTATAAAAGGAGATGTACCACCTTGGACAAAAAGATGCTCACCATATTCATTATAACCTTCGTAGTGATTGCCGGGACTGCGGCAGCCTCCTTTTGGAGTACAACAACCACCAAAACCATTCAGTTTGGTAGTAGTCCTGCGCTCAGCACTACTACCACCACAACAGCCTTGAGCAATTCAAAAGCGGAAAATACTGGCATTACTGTAGTAAGGACATCCAGCGATGATAATCTGGTTTCCGCTCTTTTGCGAATTCTGGGCCTGCAAGTCGATGTTGACGAAATTACCACATTTAGAGGCCGCAATATGGGGTATGGGGAAATCACGCTCGCTTATAATCTAGCCCACGCTTCGGGGAAATCTGTTCACCAAATTCTGGATATGCGCTACGAAGAAAAAATGGGTTGGGGGAAAATCGCGAAGACCTTGGGTGTAAAATTAAACGACAAGGCCGACAATGCGCAACTAATTCTCCGTGATGCACAACTCAATGATGATGCGGACAAATTTAAGATTGATATCCAGGTTGATCTTGATGACGAAGACAAAGAAGACAAGCACTTTAACAATACTGAGAACAATTCACACAAACCTGAACATAATGATGATCATAAGAACCCGCATCAAAACCAGGGAAAACCCCATGGCAAAAAACCAGACTAAAATTCTTCGATATCTAACTGGGCTTTCGGCGTAATTATTATGATGTTTTGTTTTCAATAATACGACAGGAGCCCCTGTATCACAGTCGAGTAAAAGTGCACATCCATCCTCTAACTCCCCGCTACCCGCTTACACTTTTCCCCTTGGCGTCCTTTGCGGCCTTGGCGGTTCATCGTTTCCCTATTCCCTATTATTCTTTCTAAATTATTGAATATTCGTTGCCAAATGGATATAATATACATAAAGGACTGACGTGTGACTAGCACGCCAGCCCCACAGGTTGCTTAACCGGAAAACGGTTAGCCCAGGTGTTTAGCTATTGAAATAACCGCGACCTTGAGCAGGGGGCGGTTATTTCTGTTTTACGATGTAAACAACAAGTGTTGCAAATGCTGCAATCATCAGATACATCGCTTCATATGTTGTCATCATACCACCCCCTTTCTAAAAGGGTGTGGCTAACCGTTCCCCAACAACCTGCATGGCCATTATTATTTAGGTATTCAGAATTCAGGAGTCAGAATTCAGAACATAAGAACGAATAAGTGATCCTTGGACCGGCTGAATACGCCGGTCTTTTTCTATTACGTAGGGAGTTAACATACCGGCAAGCACGCCGCTCCTAGACGTTGATCTTTGTCCATTTGATATTGGATAAAATCCAGAGTCGAATGTCTAAAGTCTAACGTCCAGAAAGGCCGCCAACTCCCCGCCTACCCTTTTCCCCTTGGCGCTCTTGGCGGCCTTGGCGGTTAGCTGTTTCCTTTGTTGTTTATTCCCTACTCCCTATTCCCTACTCCCTAGAATTTAATTGTCGTGCCCACTTCGATATAGCGGCCGGGGCCAGTGAGGTAGGCACCATTGTAATACTTCTCATCAAAGAGGTTCAAAATTCTCACCCAGTAATCCTGGTTGTCCTCGGACTTGCTGATTTTCAAATCAACGACACGGTAGCCGGGCAGATTCTGGGTGATGGCTTTGGCTGCATCTTCGCCGTTGCCGTTGCCGCCGTTACTGAAGGCGCTGACCCGTGATCCCACATAGTTAAGGGCCAGGTTGGCATTGACGCCGTCGGCACCGGTATAGTTCAGGCCCAGGGAGTACTTCTGCTTCGGAATGTCGCGTACCTGATCCTTCAGCAGCGGATCAAAGGCGTCAGTATAGGTATAATTCACGAAGGCTTTCAAACCATTGCGGATTTTCTTGTTCACTTCCACCTCATAGCCCTGCATGTCCACATTGGGAATGTTGTAATACTGGGTATGCCCGGCGCCGAAGCCCTGTCCCTTGATCATATTCGTGATGTCCCGCTTGAAGAAGGTGACGTCAAATTTCAGCCCGTGCGCCGCGTAACCCACTCCCAATTCTCGGTTGACGGCTTCTTCGGGCAAAAGATAGTCACAAACAATGCCCAATCCATTGGGACCAGCTCCATTCCCCTGATAGGGGGGGCCTGTAATCTCTGTAGGTAAGCCATAGGTGCCGCCGGGCCCGGAGCGTTCCTTGGCATTGGGCCAGCGGAAGCTTTTACCGACGGAGCCGTGCAGATTGGTGGTGCCGCTGAGGGCATAATTAAAGCTGGCGACCGGGTCATCGGCGGTACCAACACCGTGATAAGGGTCAGGGGGGCTATAGTAGGCGATGGTGTCTATCTGCGCATGGTCCTCAACTTCGTAATGCCGGTAGCCCAGGCTGGTGGACAGTTTGCGGTTGACCTGGGTAATATTCTGCAGATAAAAGCTTTTGCCGGTGTAATCATAATCACCCTGGTTAACAAATATCTCATACTCTTCTGGCGTCGTATTAGGTATTTTCTTATACCCGGATGTTTGCTCCGTAAAATCTCTGGTTTCATAGGCGTAACCCCAGGTTGTGGTATTGGCTTTGCTTGTCCTGATATTATGCTGAATTTCCCAGCCTTTGACCGTGCCATCCCAATAAAGATGTGCTACATGATCAGGGGCATTGATAGCGGTCATGTTCCAGCCCTGGGCGGTAAGATGACTTTCTTCGCTGGATTGATAAATTCGCAGATTAAGATCACTCTTGTCGTTCAGCTTGTGGTTATACGACAGACCCAAGTAGGAGTTTTTGATTGGGTCAAATTCCCAGTCATGCGTATAGGACCACCAGTTGTTCCTGGCTGTAATGTTGCCGCCCTTGC
>Ga0074193_1002258_pt1 | contig 18143 bp, 17 predicted proteins | sample EPASupsiteHSE605_FD_64523 | JGI IMG/M metagenome (GOLD analysis project Ga0074193, IMG submission 64523) | Bioremediated contaminated groundwater from EPA Superfund site, New Mexico - Sample HSE6-05 | ecosystem: Environmental > Aquatic > Deep subsurface > Groundwater > Contaminated ... | reverse complement strand
GTAGTTTGAAACGAAGAGCCGCCCCGAGCGGGCAAAGCCGGTCTGCACCTCGTCCGCGACCAGCAGGATGCCTTTGTCGTCGCAAAGCTTGCGCACGGCCTTCACCCATTCAAACGGCGCGGGCACAAAGCCCCCCTCGCCCTGCACGGGCTCGACGACAATCGCGGCGACGTATTCGGCGGGAGAGGCCTCCTCAAACACGCGCTCGAGCTTTTCGAGGTAATAGGCGACGGCCTCCGCCTCGGTGCAGCCCTTGGGTGCGCGGTAAAGATAGGGGTATTCCGCGCGGTAGACCCCGTCCGGGTAGGGGCCGATTCCGGCGGAATAGGCCTTTTTGGAGGTCATGGTCGAGGTCAGGAGGGTCCTGCCGTGAAACGCGCCGGAAAAGACGATGATATTCGGGCGCTTGGTGTAGCTCTTGGCAATCTTGACCGCGTTCTCGTCGGCCTCCGCACCGGAGCTGACAAACAGGGTCTTTTTTTTGTCGCCGCGGACGGGGACAATCGCGTTCATTTTTTCCGCAAGGGCGATATAGCCCTCGTGCGTCATGATGTTCATCATGGCGTGGAAGTATTTTTCGGACTGGTCCTTGACCGCGTCGATCAGCGCCGGGTGACTGTAGCCGACATTGAGCACACCCACGCCGCCGACCCAGTCGAGAAAGACGTTTCCGTCCACATCCTCAAGCATGGCGCCCTCGGCACGGCTGATGACGCAGGGGTAAACGCATTTGACCGCGCCGGGAATCGCCTGCGTCCTTCTTTCTATGATCTCCTTGGCTTTGGGCCCCGGAAGCGGGGTCACAATTTCAGGCAAAGCAGTTCTGAGCATATTCCGATCTCCTTTTTGGCCGTTTAGCCGATTGATTTTTTATAGAGTTTCTTCAGGTCCTCAAGACCGAAGACAACAGGACTGTTATTGAGGCCCGCGGCGGACACCTTCAGGCAGTTTTCCGCCATCCAGGGAACATCCGAGTCGAGCACCCCCAGCTCGCCGAGCGTGACCCGGAGGTCAAGCGCCGCAAGAAGCGCACGCACCCTGTCGGCGCAGTCGTATTCGTCGCGGCCGCCGAGCAGACGCGAGATCAGGGCGAATTTTTCCGGCGCGCCGCCGATGGACGCGTCGATGATGACGGGCGTGAGCGCGGCAAGCCCCTTGCCGTGGACCACGTCGCGCAGGCCGCTGACGGGGTGCTCCATGCCGTGGGGCGCGGTTATGCCCGCGGTGTTGATGACCATGCCGCCGAGCGTGCTGGCAAGCGTCAGCTTTTCCCAATCTTCGTCGCTGCCGTCGCCGCCATAAACGCACAGGAGGCTCTCGCCCACAAGCCTTATGCCCTCGAGCGCCATCACATCCGTCAGCGGTTGGCCGATTTTGGACAGATAGGCCTCCATGTTGTGGCAGAGCGCGTCAAAGCCGACGCTTGCCAGCACGGTTTTGGGCAGGGTTTTCATCAGCTCCGGGTCAATGATCGAGGCTTTTGCGACGATGGCGTTGCAGCGCAGGGACTTTTTGTCCTTGGTTTCGGGGTTTGTCAGCACGGCAAAGCCGTTGCCCTCGCTGCCGGTGCCGCAGGTTGTGGGCACCAGAACGATGGGCAGGGCGCGGTCCGAGACCTTCAGCCCGAAAATATAGTCGCTGATATCGCCGCTGTTGCAGGCAATGAACGCAATGGCCTTGGCCGCGTCCATGATGCTGCCGCCGCCGACGCCGAGCACGACGTCGCAATTTTCCTCGAGGGCCAGCTGCGCACCGTCATAAGCCGTCGTCGTGAGCGGGTTTTGCGCCACCCGGTCGAAAAGAACGGCCGCCACGCCCGCCGCTTTGAGCTGGGCCAAAACCCGATCCAGCAGGCCGGATTTCTTCGTGCTGCCGCGTCCGGTGACGACCAGCGCCCGTTTGCCGTATTTGGCGGTTTCAGCCCCGACGGTATCGGCCTTTCCGCGCCCAAAGAGGAGATTCACGGGCAGATGATACGTAAATTCCATGTTCCAATTCCCACTTTTCAGAAAAAACAAAAAAACAAGGATGCGCCGCCCAAGTCGGAACATCCTTGTTCTGATGATAAAATAATTATAGGCCCCGCGCCGGATAAAGTCAATATCAACAAGGGCGGAACACCCGCTCAAAACCCGCCGTATTTGGGGCAAAAACGCCCCAAACATCTGTGAATTATGACAGGCACAAGTTGAAAAGGCGGGCCGGACCCCGCGCCCGGATTAAAAATCAACCGCTGCAATCAGCCGTTCGGTTGATTTCTTTTTTTCACCGCCGCCGTATGATGACAGTCGAGGAGATGAAGCAAATGGATAATCTGATGACAGTTACCACTCTTTCAAAGCGCTTTAAAGATAACCTCGTTTTGAACGGCATAAGCTTTGAGGTGCACCGGGGCGAAGTGCTCTGTATTCTCGGGCCGAACGGCGCGGGCAAAACCACAACCATCAATATTCTCACGGCGGCGCTCAAAAGCGACGGGGGCACGGTCACGTTCAAGGGCCGGCCCATCGGCAGGCAGCTAAAGGACTATAAACAGGCCCTCGGCATCGTGCCTCAGGACGTTTCGCTCTACGAAGAGCTGTCGGCGGAGCAAAATCTGCGGTTTTTTGCCGAACTCTACGGGCTGAAGGGCAAAAAGAAGGCGGAGGCGGTGGATGAGGCCCTTGCCTTCGCGGGGCTGACCGAGCGTCGGCGCGATAAGGTGAAGACCTTTTCCGGCGGCATGAAGCGCCGGCTCAACATCGCCTGCGCCATTGCGCACCACCCCGAAATCGTGATCATGGACGAACCGACGGTCGGCATTGATCCGCAGAGCCGAAACCACATCCTCGCCTCGATCAGGCAGCTCCGGGACAGCGGCATGACCGTGATTTACACCACGCATTATATGGAAGAGGTCGAGGTCATTTCCTCGCGCATCATCATCATGGACCACGGCGCTATCATCGCGGAGGGCACAGCCGAGAGCCTCAAGGAGGCCTTTGAAAACGAGAAGCGCTACACCATTCAGGTTGAGGAAAACGGCAAAATTCCCGAGAGCACGTTTTTCTCGGTGGAGGGCGTCAAGTCCGTCAAGATTGAAGGGGAAACCCTTGAGATCAGCTCGCTCAAGGGCGTTGAAAACCTCGACAAGATCATTTCGCTGCTCTCGGACAGCGGAGAGAAAATTCGAAACATCGCCAGCGAAACGGCAAATCTTGAGATGGTCTTCCTCAAGCTCACCGGCCGCAAGCTGCGCGACTGAACGGGGGGCTAAATTATGAGCCGTTTTTGGCCGATCTTTAAGATGGATATGATTAACCTCTTCAAAAACCCGGTGCTTGTCGGCTACAACACGCTTTTCACGGCGCTGATGATCCTCATCATGGGCTATCTGACAAGCGGAAACTATGCCGACAGCAAAGACGCCTTTCAGTATTACACCGTGTCGCTGATGGTCTACGGCATGCTCAACGGTGCCATGACCGCGTCCAACTGCTTTATGGAGCGCGACATTAAGCGCCCCAATCTGCGCATCATCTATTCCCCGGCGGGCGGTTTTCAAATCTGGTTTTCCAAAATCCTGGCCTCGTTTGTGTTTGACTATTTTTTGCACACCACCGTTTTATTGCTGCTGTGCCCCCTGCTCGGGGTTACGCTTGGCACAAGCCCCGTCTATTTTGTGCTGCTAATGGCGCCGGTTGAATTTGGGGCGGCGGCACTGGGGATTTTTTTCTGCTGCATCTTTCACAGCGAGGAGGCCACCAGCATGCTCCTGAGCACGGTGGTCAGCATTCTCTGCGTGTTGGGCGGCACCTTCTTTTCGCTTGACGGCATGGGCAAAGCTTTTGCCATCATCACCCGCATTTCCCCGGTCAAGTGGCTCAATGAGGCCTTTTTCACCCTCTCCTGCGACAACAGCCTGCGGTATTTTTGGCCGGTCTTCATCGGGGCCTGCGCCGCGTCGCTGCTGCTGGTGCTGGGCTGCCGCCTCTTTTTCAGAACGGAGGACTATCTATGAGAACATTTTTTGCGGTGCTCAAGAACAATTACCTGCGCACCCTGCCGCGGCTTATTCCGATGCTGGTCATCACGGCCATCACGCTCGGGTCTGTCCTCTTCGCCGTGTACATGACGGGGGTCGGGCAGGTCAAGGGCCATGTTGCGGTGATCTCGGCGGCGGCCGAAGAAGCTTTGCCGCAAAGTTCGAAGTATCTGGACATCCGCGTTCTTTCGGAAAAACCGCCCCGCTCGGCCCTCGTCGAGCAACAGTATGACGCTTTTGTCACGGTCGCGAGCGACGGGAGCTATGCGATTGAAACCCTGCGAAACGACGACTACAAAGCCATGCTGGCGCTGCTGCTTAAAAACCCGAACGCCGATGTCGGCGGGGGAAAGACCGAGCGCGGCGTGGGCGTGAACATTCTGGGCTTTATGATGCTGTTTCTGCTGATGATCGCATTCGGCAATCTGTTTGCCTTCGCAGATGATAAGGAGCAGGGGCAGCTTCGGCGGATTGCCGCGTCCCCGGCCTCCTTCGGGTGGTATTTGGCCGCCAATTTTGTCTACTGCCTGTCCTTTATCGTGCCGGAGTATCTCCTGCTCGTCATTTTGAAGCTCTGCGGCTATGCGCTCGGCTTTAGCCTGTTTGAGTTTGCGGGGCTGATGCTGATTCTGGCGAGCCTTGGCATCTCCTTCGGACTGCTTTTGAACACGCTGATTCACAAGCCGGATAACGCCAATCAGCTCGGAAACTCCATTACGGTGCTCACGTCCGTGCTGGCCGGGTGCTTCTATTCCTTCAGCAAAAATAACGCCCTGCTCGGCACTGTCACAAAGCTCCTTCCGCAGAAGGACTTTATGGACTTCGCACAGTATCTCGAAAACGGAGAGGCGGGCGCGCATTTGGGGCCGCTTGTCTATGTGCTTGCCCTGACGCTTGCGATATTTGTCTTTTCCTGCGTCGTTTTGCGGCGCAGGTACGTCAAAAAGCTGTGAAATGCCAGACTTGGCTTGTAAAAAGAAAAAGCCGGTTATACAATAGTGGCAATAAAAACCGGGCGGGTGAAACACCATGGATTTTTCGGCGGATACCTTACTGCTTTCCACAAAACTGAAGATACCGGCGCCGCGGAAAAACTACGTGGTTCGCAGGGCGCTGTTTGAAAAGCTCTCCCGGTGCGGGGAGCTGGGCGTCGTGTTTGTCCGCGGCGGAGCGGGTACCGGCAAAACAACCCTGCTGTCGTCCTTCATCCGGGAAACGGGGCTCAAAAACGTCTGCTGGCTGTCGCTGGACGCCTCCAACGTGAATGTCTACTCCTTCTGGCTGTATTTCACCGCCGCGCTCAGCGCGTTCTGGGACGACGGGGACACGCTGCTGAATCTGGTGCGCTCAACGCCCGACCCGTCACATATTGAAAGCCTGCTCATCATGCTGATTAACAGGCTTTGCGGCGACGACGATTACTATATGGTGCTTGACGATGTCCACGGCATCGGCGACGCGGGGCTTATTAAAACGCTGGAGTACTTCCTCGGTGCCATGCCGTCAAACTTCCATGTGTTTATGCTGTCTCGGGAGGACCCGCCCGTTTATCTCGGCGCGCTTGCGGTTTCGGGGCGGCTGCTGTTCATTGACGGCAGTCAGATGCAGCTCTCCTCCGAGGAGGGGCTATCGTTTTTGAAAACAACGCTCGGCCTGTCGGACAGCGAGGCGGAGCTTCAGGCCTTGAACGCTTATGCCGAGGGCTGGATCGGCGGACTTCAGCTTGCCGTCGCGGCCAAGGTCGCGGGAAAGGACTCCCGCAAGATTTTAAGCGCAGGCGGCGGCATTGCCGCGGAATACCTGACGCGGGAGGTGTTCGAGTCACTGATGCCGGAAGAGCGGGACTTTCTGCTCGGCACAGGCTTTTTGTCCTATTTCGATGCTGAAATCTGCGGAGCACTCTTTGAGGATTTCCCCGAAACGGCGTTTTGCGCCATGATCGACACGCTGCTGCGCAAAAACCTCTTTATCATCTGCATCGACGAGCAGGGCGGGGTCTACCGCTACCACAATATTCTCTCGGAATACCTGACGCATCGCTTTTCCCAGCTGCCCGAAACGCAAAGGCGCACGCTCGCGCTTCGAGCGGCGAGGGTCTGCGAGAAGCGGCGCGACGAGGAGGAAGCCCTGCGCCTGTATGAGGCCGTTGGCAGCTATGACGAAATCATGCGGCTGGCGCAGGCGATGGCAGGCAAAATCGAGGCTTGGCGCTATCTGGACCGGGTGCCGCTCGAGCTGCTCATCCAAAACACGGACCTTGCAACCCAGTGCTTCATTTATAATGTCGGCAACCTCAATATCGAGCGCTGCCGCGTCCTCTATGAGGCGTTCAAAGCCCATTACGCGGACACGGCGCTGTTCGGCATCCTGCACTTTGTCGAGCCGTATATCACGGGTCAGAGCGGGACGCTGCCCCAATACCACGCACTGACAGCCGAGCAGATCGAGCTTCTGCATCTGGGGCCGACGATGACGGCGATGGCCTTCGTCCAGAATGCGGCGGCGCTTGTGGAGCTGCTGCGCTACGAGGAAGCGGAAAGCTGCATCAACCTAGCCCTTTCGCAGAGCGCCGGAACCAATGTCTTTGTCGAGTTTCTCGCATATGACGAGCTGGCGCAGGTCCATGAAGAAACAGGTCGACTCAACGACAGCCTGCTGTGCTACCAAAAGGCGGAAAAACTCTTGGACTCTCCGTCCATGCTCGCGGCGGCCGGAAGCAATTTCTGCTTCGGTCTGACGGGCGTGTATATGCGGCGCATGGCGCTCGAAAAGGCGGCGGAAACGCTTGAAAACGCAAGGCAGATTATGGTCAGCCAGCATATCCATGTCGACATCACCGATTTGACGCTGGAATATCATCTGGCGGAAATGAAATTTCTGAGCGGTGACGACCAAGGGGGCGCGGCACAGGTCGAGGCCCTTCGGGCGGCCCATCCGACTTTCAGCATCCTGACGCTCGGACGTCTTATCCACGAGCTTGACTGCGCGCTGCTGCTCCCGCCGGCACTGGCGGAGCAATTTTTGACGGAGCTTGAGCTTGCACCGGCATACCGCGCGCAGCCCTTTATGCGCTTGCTCCGGGCGCGGCTTTTGTTTGGGCGCGGGCAGGCCGCCGAGGCCCTGCGCGAGACTGAAGAAATACTCACCTTTTCGCGCCTGCACAAAAACAGGCTGCGCTTGGTTGAAGCGGGCCTGCTGAAAGTGTTGATGCTGCAGAGCAGCGCCAAAACCGCTGCCACGCAGCGCGACATACAAAATCTCCTGCGGGAGGCCGTGCACTACGCCTACCGGGACCGCATCCTGATGCCGTTTTATCTGGACCGGTCGGTGCTTCTGCCGCTGTTGAAGGGATATCTTGCGCAGAGCGCCGGCAAGGACATCCTGAACGCCGCCGAAACGGATTTTCTGCGCGAGGCCATTGCGGTGTGCGGCAGCAGCGTCAACCGGACCTCCGAGCCGGATGCCCTTTCCGCGCGGGAGCTCGAGGTTCTCGGAGAAATGGCGCTGGGCATTACCAACAGAGAGATTGCCGACAAGCTCTGCATCTCGCAGGCCACTGTCAAAACCCATGTGCTCAACATTTTCGGAAAGCTCAGTGTCTCCTCCCGCATGATGGCCGTCGAAGCCGGACGCGAGAAGGGCCTCCTCAAATGACCGCACCCCGAGTGGGACGGTCGGCGGCGCCGATCTGGAAAGGAAGGACTCTATGGACTTTATTGCGATCAAGCTGAGTGTGACGACCTGCTACCTTGTCAGAAACGGGGTGCAGTACCTGCTGGTGGATACGGGCTATGTGGCGGATTGGGACCTCTTTTGCGCGGGCCTGAAAAAAGCGGGCGTTAAACTTTCGCAAATCAGCCACTTGCTGCTGACCCACCATCACGACGACCACTGCGGGCTGCTGCCCGAGCTGCTGCGCGAAAATCCGGCCATCCGGGTCATCCTATCAAGGCCCTGCAAGGAGCTGATTGCTAAGGGCGAAAATGACCTGACGCACGGCGGCGGGCTGCTGAACAAACGGGTCGCTTTTTTAATTAAACACAAGCAGACCTATGTTTCGCTGGTTCTGGGCAAGAAAATCGACAAGGAAAGCAATCTCAAATTTCCCCCGTATTTTGTTCGGGCCTGCGACATCCTCGTTGACGATAACACGGCCCTTCGGGATATCGGGCTTGCGATAGACGGAACCATCCTCACAACGCCCGGACATACGGTGGACGCCATTTCGCTCCTGTTTCCGGACGGCGACTGCCTTGTCGGCGATGCGGCGGCCAGCATGCTGGCGTTTGCGGGCACGAAAAACTGCGTGATTTTCATCTGCGACATGGCCGAATACTACAGAAGCTGGCAAAAGCTCCTCGACGCGGGCGCAAAGCGCCTATATCCCGCGCACGGCAAGCCCTTTTCGGCGCAAAAGCTCCGCGCCAATATGGGCAAAAACAAGGCCGAAAATCTCGTTTTGAATTAAACAAGGAGCTGCCCGAGCGGCGTAAAAAAACAACCCCCGGTTAGAAGCCCGCGGGTTGTTTTTTTGGTGTGCCGTTTTACAGCAGCGCCGTGATAAATTGTACGATACCGGCCTCAACCTCGTCGCGGATCGGCGGCTCGTTATGAATTTCGTGGCGGTATCCGCTATAGATGCGGGTCGTCACTTTCTTGCCGTTCTTGCTCAGCCAGTTTGCCGCCTCATAGACGCCCTCGCCGTAGTTGCCGACGGGGTCCTGATCGCCCGCAATCATGTAGATGGGAATAGCGGGCACCTTTTTTGCCCACGCTTCGCAGCAGATGTCCATCCAGAGCTGGGAAAAATCATAGAGGGCCTGTACATTTGGCGGAACCTGGAAATTGTTTAAGGGGTCTCTCGCGTGGTCGGCTACCACATTTCGGTCGAGCGCGACCCAATCGTTGGGCGTCAGAACCTCGTCGTAGCGGTCGTTGAAGCCGCTGAGCATTTCCCCCAGCAGCTCGGGCTTAACCGCGCTGCCTTGCCCGTCCTCCACAAGGGCCTTGAGCTGCTTGTTGAGTGCCGCGGTGTTCTCACGCAGAGCGGTTGTCCCGCAGTAAATCACGCCCTGAAGCAGGTCGCCGTGCTTTACAGAAAAGTCGCGCGCGATCATGGAGCCCCAGCTGTGCCCGAACATAAAGAAGGGCAGGCCCGGGTATTTTTCGGTGACGATGTCGTGCAGCGTTTTTTCATCCTCGGTTGTGGTGGCGTATCCCCTGTAGCCGTAGTTGCCCCAGGTGTTTTCGGCGGCAGCCGTAACGCCGTGACCGACATGGTCGTCGGCACAGACCACAAAGCCCGCATCGAGCAGTTTTAAGATCAGGTGGAGATAGCGTCTGGAATGCTCACCGAAGCCGTGAACGATCTGCACGATTGCTCTGGGCGGAAGTATCGGTGAATAGATCCAGCCTTTTACGGTGTCTCGCTCATTGTACGACGGGAAGGCGATTTCATAGATTGCCATTGGGGGTGTCCTCCTTTAAATTTTATGCCTGTGGAGAGAAGCGGGCGGTGCTTGTCCGACGGCCTGCCTCCGCGCAAAAGATACTGCTGAAAAATAAAAAAAGACACAGAAACACCATAACACTGCGCAAGCGTTACGTTTTTCTGCACCTCATTTCTCCTGTGCTGAATATTATTATTTTCTGTTTATTATATCAATATGAGCCGGGACAATCAATGCACATTAGACATAAAACAAGGCCCTCCATTTTGCGTGTTTTAACAATATGACGAAAAATTAACAAGCGGCAGGGCGATTTGGGTTTCACCGAACCCCCCGTACGCTCGCTGCCGTCGGACTTTTTGCAGGGCTCGGACGGCACTTTAATCTCCCCGTTTTCAGCCCTTATATCATGCGCCGCCACCGCTTATCGTGTCTTGGCCCCCGCGATACATAGCCCGAAAAACGCGGGGCTGACCTCGGCGTTTTTAAGCGCGGAGCGCCCAAGCAGCGCGCTGATTTCCGCAACGGTGTACGCCGCGTTCAGCGAGCTGAGAAATCCGGGGCGGATTTCTTTGGGCTTGGTTGAAGAGTAGATCATCCATTTGATGAGGGGGCTCACGTCGCGGCGCATATCCGTGATGCAGAAAAGGCCGCCCGGCCTGAGTACGCGGTGGATCTCGTTAAACACCTCCAGCGGGTCTTCCCACTCATGCAGTGAGCCGTTGGAGATAACCGCGTCAAAAGCGGCGTCTGGAAAAGGCATCCGCATGCCGTTGCCCTCAACGTAGACGGCTTTTGAGGCAAGACCATAGTCCGCTGCGTTCTTCTGCGCCATTTTAATCATTTCGGGGCTGATTTCGCAGCCGGTGAGCTTGGAATCGGGGCAGCGCGCAAGCCACTCGAGCCCCACATACCCCGGGCCCGGCCCGATTTCGAGAACCTCGCCACGGGTTATCCCCGTTTTGATGAAGCTGTCAACATTGTTCCAGCCCTTGTCGCGCATCCCTCTTGCGAAACGGTCGAAAATTTCAACGGTTATTTCGCCCTGTATGCCCTCGTTCGTCTCAATAACTCTCGGTTTAACCATGCTGTGAACCTCCTTGTTGAGCCAGCTTTTTTGAGGTGTCCTGCGCCCAGTCGAGCTCCGCCTGATAGTGGCGTTCGTGGTGGCTGAAGATGATCTCCGCCATGGGGCGCGCGTCATCGGGTACGAATTGAAGTGAAATTTCCCGATGTGCCCGAATGGCCGTCAGTGCCGCTTTTAGATTTGCGCAATAGCCGTCCAGATGGCACACAAGCTCGGACGGGTCCAGATGTTCCGCGAAAAAGAAGACACTGTCGGAGGAAAAGGTCGGCCGATAGTCGAAGCTCAGCAGTGCGGACAGCTCCTTTTGAAAAACGTCCTTGCCCTTGTCCGTCACGGAATAGACCGTTTTTTCCGGTCGGAGATCGGTTTTTTCGCGGCTGGCGGAAAGCAGACCGTCGGCCTCCATTTTTCCGAGGTGATAGTATAGGGTGGGCAGCTTGATTTGTGTGAAATCAGCCAGCTGCTCGGCGAGGTACTTTTTAATCTGATAGCCGTGCGACGGTCCGTATCTCTGCAGAATTCCCAGAATGTAAAGTGGAATCATACCAAATGTCCTTTCAATAGCAAATAGTCAGTGCTGAGTATAATTATACTCAGCACTGACTATTTGTCAAGCTTTTAATTTCGCTTCATGGTACAGCTTGTGTGCGGACCGCCGCACTCAGGCACTTATAAATGCCTCGAATTCCGGCAGGCCTCCGATATATTGGCAGCTTTGGAGAAACACCTGGTCGGGTACGGGGCTCGTGTGGTCTTCCTTGGAGGCCCGGCGCTTATAAACATAGTTGTAGCGGTCGGCTGAATACAGGCGCACCCCCTGTTTGACGCAGGCACTCAAAAAAACACTGTCCGAGCCTACCGGCACGTCGGAGAATCGCACGGCGTCGAAGACGCTTCTTTTGATGACCAGCGCCGACCCGGACACAAAATTGACGTATCTGTGCTCCATCCCCGGGCACATCAGAATGAGCGTCTTGCTGCTTTCCAGATAGATGAAGTAGGAGAGCTTGCCGACGATTTCCGCATCGGCGTAATAGAAGCCGTTTACCAGATCGGTCAAAAAATCGGGCGCGTAATAATTGTCGTCATCCATCTTGGTGACATAGGGGAGGCTGCTGTTGTCGATGGCGTGGTTGAGGCAATGGCCGAGTGGTCGGCACGCGTCAATCCGGAACACCCGCACGTTTTTAGAGAGGGCCGCCCGGGCCTGCCACTGCGCCAAATCCAGGCTGTCGTTGTTTAGTAAAACAACCAGTTCCTTCGGCTCGTAGGTCTGCCGGTCGTAGTTTGAGAAGATGTTTTGCATATAGCCCTGCTTGTTTGTCGCGGTGATGACGGTCACGCCGCCGGCTGATCTGAATTTGTCGGGCACACCTAAGACAGAAAGAATGGTGCCGATTCTGTGGGTGAGGGTCTGTGTGCTCATATTTTCGCGCAGCACACGCAGCGCGGGCTTCGTCATCATCGTGTCGCCGGGAGCAAAGCAGGCCGTTTTAATTGGGCTGAGGGTCGACCGTGCGATGCCCCGGGGCAGAAAATGCACCTCGGGCCGCCCGGCTTTACCATACAGCGCCATCCAAGACGGGTCCGAAACAAACAGATGGTCGAAAAGCAGCGCGTTGTTTTTGTTGTAAGGAAAACAGGTCGGACCCGCAGTATCCCAATAGACAGTCGGAATGCCGTATGTCCGGCAAAAGTCCGTGATCGCTTTGTAGTCCGTCTCCTGACGCGGCCACAATTGCTCGGTCTCGCCATTCCCGTTTATGAGCGGCTGGCAGAGCAGAAAGCCCGGTGCCTGCGTACTGAGCAGCTGCTGCCAGTTCTCCTCCGTCAGAACGAGAAGCCGGCACTCCTGCGCAAACGCCCCTGCCGTGCTTTGGTTCAGGATTCCGGCAACGGTCAAGTCCGGCCTGACGAGCGGAAGGGCTCTATCCGGCGGCAAAGCGCCGTACTCGCGGAAATAGAGCTCATATAGCGATTCCATCATACCATTCCCTCATAATAGATAGAAGCCGAGCAGGTATCGCAATTAGCAGAACTTGCTAATTGCGCTCTGCGTGTCAATAATGATGGGGGAAGGGGCCATGCGTGCGGCAATGTCGGCCCGATTGAAATCCAGCCCCCTTTGCTTTGCGGTAATAATCAGGCAATCCGCGCCGTCTATGCACGCTTCAAAAGAGCTGGCCTGAAAGGGGTAAACCGTGGGGATCATGGGGTCAAACGCTCTGACTTTGACCTTGTTTCTCTGCAAAATTTCAATGATTTCGAGCGCCGGACTGAAGCGCAGATCGGCGCAGTAGCTCTTCATGGCAAGGCCGACAACAGCCACGGAGGCCTCGTCGGGCTTTTTGCCGATCGCGGCCAGTGCATTTGTTGCCTGCCTTACAATCTTTTCAGGTTGATGTCTGTTGAGCGCACGGGCGGTCTTTGCCAGCGGCAAGAGGTCCTCGCGATCCTCGAACGCCCCCTGCAGATAGCAGAGCGCGTTAGGAAGACAATAGCCCCCGACGCCCGGCCCCGCATTGTGAAGCGCCACCCGCGGATTGACATTTACCAACGCCTGAAGCTCGTCAAAATCAATGTTCAGATGGTCGGCCGCATCACGGATTTCATTGGCAAAGGCGATGTTCACGTCTCGGTAGATGTTCTGAACAACCTTCGCCATCTCGGCCGTCTGCATATTGGACGCCCGATAGATATGGTTGCTGCTTATCGAGCGCATAAAGGCTTCGGCAAGCCGATAGCTTTCTTCGTCAATGCCGCTGAGAATCAGCGGATTGTCCTCCAGCTCCGCAAAGGCCTTTGTCTCAATAATCGTCTCGGGACAGTAGGCGAGATGGAAAGAGATGTTAAATTGCTCCAAGCGTGGCGCAATGACGTTTTGGCAGATGCCCGGCGTCATGGTGGACCTTAAAATAATCAAATCCTGCGGCACAAGTGCCCTTCCGATCTCATCGATGACGGCTAGGATGGGTGACAGATCCTTGCTGCCATCCGGCCGATCGGCCAGACCGACAGATATAAGAAACACAGCGGGTTCAGGGCTTAGTCTGGTCAGCGCTGTGTTAAGTATTAATTTGTCCTCAAACACGAGCGCTTGTGCCAATGTTTTAATATGCGTATCATGGTAGTTCTCTTCAATTGTAATTTTGCCGTTTTTTATATCATCAATGACCTTAGCGTCAATATCAATGCCAAAAACTTTTTTTCCGGACAAGGCAATCCAACAGGCCAAAGGTAAGCCCACATGGCCAAGGCCATAGACATAGATTTCCATATCATCACTCCAATATAGTCTTCTACATCCTATGCCTCCTCCGCTAAATTGTTAAATTTGATCAATATCGACATCTATATTAAAACAGGCCGAGTGCTGATTTTAATCAGCATTCAGCCTGCCTTTTTGTGCCAAAGCGCCCATAAAGAACAAATTCAATATTTGCCGAAATTTTTACAACCCCGGACAAAAGAGCCGGCCTATTTTACCGCTGAATTATCAGCGTTTCCCATCTTCGCCGTGCGCATCTTCACCTTGCCGCACTGTTTTCTGTCATGATACAGTATATTCGCAGGACACCGCGCTGCTACAAGCACATTGCCTTGGGCGCGTGCCCCCTTGCTTGCCTCGTTTTCGGACCAGTATGTTTTGATGCGCCGCGCACCAGCGCTTCCGCGCCTGCCGGATATGCTCAATAAGCAGCCCGTCCATCCGGCAAGGACAGGCGGGCGATAGGCTTGCAGCACGGTCTATAAATCAGACCAAATTCAGCCGCACGCTATTGTTCTTTTTCAACGCCGGTATGCTGACTTCCGCCAGGACGCTGCCTTGCAGAATCATATTCTTCGGTATCGTTACACCACCGCTTGCGTTCTCTGCAAAGCGCTTTTCTAAAATACAATAAATTTCTTTGACCTCCGATTTGCTCAAGGGACTTTGTGGGTCAAAAAGATTCTTTGCCGCCATCTCCTGATAGCCTGGAGTTGATTCTAAAGAACCGTTAACGGGGCGGTTATTCATATCAACCTCGGGTTCGACATTCGTCTCAATCACGCGAATATCTCTTTTCCATGCAATGCGCTCCAAGAGAAAGATAATTTCGAGCCGCTCCTGGTCACTGAACACGTTTTGAGTTTCAGTCCAGAGTTGGGTGCTGGGAAAGATGATAATATCCTTGCCCAGAAACATTGGGACGATCTCAAAAACGACGCTGTGCCCACCGTTTATGTATTTCCCTTGCTTCCATTGCATTTCAAACTGTGCGCCATCGGGCATCGTTACCATGTTCTCACGTCCTCTCTGAATCAACATCAATTATTACTTCTTCTGGGCGCCATCTCTCCAAGAGACATTCCCGGATGTTGCTTAATATCCTTAGTTTTTCTTCTCGTGATATTTCCAAATTGTCAAACGGTTTCTCCCATTTTGTGATCAAATCGATATCAAGGTGAAGGATTCTATCGCGGAAATCAAGTTCGATTATCATTTTCTTATCACCTTCGTAATACTCGAAGGAATAAAAGTGCGGGATTTTTATGTAATAGTCTTTTTCCATGCCGATCACCTCAGTTAAATAATTCTGTAAAGATATTGGTTATGTACGGTTTTTTTGCAAGGCCGGGTACTCTTTTGTGTTGAATATGCTTCCAGGATTTGCGCCTTTGACAAAACCATACACATTTCCTGATGCTGCTTTTGCATATCGTTCCGATAAAATCTCCCATATTTCATATGCTTGATCTTTCGTGACTGGACTTCCATCTTCAAAAAGCTTTAAACTATCGAAATACTTACCACCGGGAGTCATTTCAAGCGTTGTTTTCCCATTTAGTCGAGCAAAAGCTTCTGCCCGAGCTCGGTTTCCTTCTCCAGAATAAAACACTGCCTGATGTGCGCTTGTCCAGATATCCGCGTTTTTGGCCTTTTCCACAAGACTATTGTAGTCCCCCGCGGCCTCAGTGAGCGCATTGGAAAAGTGCTTGGCCCCATCTGCCGCCTCGTCGGCATACTGGACCGCGTCAACGGCTTCGTCGGCATACTTGACTGCGTCCGCCGCTTCGTCGGCGTATTTTGCGGCGTATCTGCCCGCGTCAATAAGCTCGTCCGAGTATTTGGCCGCCGTTCCCGCCGAATCAATGGCCTTGGCGGTGTAGCGTGCGCCCTTGCCCGCCGAAGCGGCCCAGCCCGCAAACGGAACCAGCCCCTCTCCACTATAAAGGGCATTGCCGCCATTTGCAAGTCCTGCAAGCTCAGCGAAAGCAATCAAAAAGCAGCCCGCCCATCCGGCAAGGACAGGCGGGCTACAGGCTTGCGGCGTGGTGTATAGCGTACGGGGGAGGAGCGCCTCCTTGCTGTAAGCCTGTTTTCACGTCAACAATAACGAAGGAGTACGACACGTAGCCGTGCGCGACCTCCCGCCTCCCACTTCGTCCGGCAGTGCCGGACGAAGTGGGCTCATAGTTTGTCTACTGTTGGCTAAAAATCTGAGTATTCACTTACTTTGCTTAGAAGCTGATTCCAGCGTTTTTGATAAGCAGGCTCTTGAAAATATTTTAAGATTAAATCAGAATTGTAGCCATATTCCTCTTCGTTATAGCGCAAGAAAGAAATTAATGTCTTAAAAATCGCATTATCGGTTAAGTTACCGCCACTCTGGATCGCTTTTGCACAATTCACCCACTCACCCCAAGTTGCCTGATCGGCTGGAGTATGATCTGTAAATATAAATGGGTTCATGTCAGAGAGCAATTCCCTTAATGAATCCTCCTTTGTTTGGTCATGCAAATCATCCAACAATGTATATGCTGCAAAGAGCGCCTGTTTGTATGTCAGTACCATAGTCTCAGTACCTCCTATTTGAATGGGTTATAATTCAATCCGGTTTGCGGATCAAAGACCTTGGGTGTAGTGTTTAAACCAGCATTAGTGATGTTGCCGTTATAAGTTCGTACCCATACTTGGCTACCATCTGGTTGAATTTGGGTAAACCACTTTGTCCCGTTAGTATCTGTGCCAATGTAGTTTTTCGGATTATTTGCAACTCCCTCAATTAAGCTCCTGTTTGTAGGAGTATCCGGCAAATGTCCATCAGCGTTACGGAAAATATGTTTCAGTTGTGAGTCATTAGATGGGAGCTTGCCCGTCTCCCCCGCGGCCTCAGTGAGCGCATTGGAAAAGTGCTTGGCCCCATCTGCCGCTTCTTCGGCATACTGGACCGCGTCCGCCGCTTCGTCGGCATATTTTGCGGCGTATCTGCCCGCGTCAATAAGCTCGTCCGAGTATTTGGCCGCCGTTCCCGCCGCATCAATGGCCTTGGCGGTGTAGCGTGCGCCCTTGCCCGCCGAAGCGGCCCAGCCCGCAAACGGAACCATTGACAAGGCCGACAGTGCCGCGTCGACATAGTTTCCCCGTGCCAGTGAAATGAGGGCGTTGAGCCCGTCGGCTACCTCGCCCGCGCCCGGAATCAGTCCCACTAGATCTAGCGCCATCTGAACCCCGTCCAGCACCCGCTGGCCGGTCGTGCCGCCGGTGTCAGCCGAGACTTTGGGCGCGCTGTCGTTTGCTTTGCCCGCGGGATTGTTGGACAAATAGCCATCGATCAGCAGGGGACTGCTGCTCTGCCGGGGCACTGTGTCTTCGGCAGAGGTCTGCCCCACTCCACTATAAAGGGCATTGCTGCCATTTGCAAGTCCCGGGCGCTCAGCGAAAGCAGGTAAAAAAACAGCCCGCCCATCCGGCAAGGACAGGCGGGCTAGAGGCTTGGGAAGCAAGGGGACTAGCAAGCAAATGAACCGTCCCCTTGCTTGACCTTATTTTTTGTCACTGCCAGTTTCAACAAGCCTTTTTTGTTCTAACAAAGTTGCCTGAATGAGATCATCAGCCACTTTTTCAGCCGTTTCCTTTCCCGAAGAAGGGGCGCCGCAATAGATGATTTCCTCGAGCTGGTTATCAAAATTGACCAACTGTTTTGCGAACTGTTTAGAAATGTTGTCAGGAATTGCTGTAGTAAATAATCTGCTCTGAAATTCCTCTACGCCAAATTGCCCCTGCTTAAATGAATAGCATACTGACAATAAATTATCCATACTCTGCATATTCTGTCCTCCTTATCATCCGACGGTCATTATAGTAACGACATGTCCATATTCGTTTGTAACAATTTTAACTGTGCCGGATGAGTAAACATAATTACCTGTTACGGGTTGAAACACGGGTTTTGCAGAGCTAATGACATCCTCGACAAACTGAGGGGCAACACTCCTGCCGCTTACTCCTCCAGCCTGAACAATAGCGTCTCCAACAGTATATTTTTTGCCACTTGGTTGCATTCTGTCAACCGCATGCCGTGAGTAAAGCCTGTCACCAACTTTGGCATACTCTTGCCCATTCGCTGTGACCTTTTCATAGTTCTGCCAGCTGTCCCAAGGAATCTTACCTACGTCTCCCGCGGCCTCAGTGAGCGCATTGGAAACGTGCCTCGCCCCATTTGCCGCGTCTTCGGCATACTGGACCGCGTCAACGGCTTCGTCGGCGTGCTTGGCCGCGCCCGCCGCTCACTTTACCGAGTTTGGCGCGTACCTGCAC
>Ga0074193_1002257_pt1 | contig 18143 bp, 12 predicted proteins | sample EPASupsiteHSE605_FD_64523 | JGI IMG/M metagenome (GOLD analysis project Ga0074193, IMG submission 64523) | Bioremediated contaminated groundwater from EPA Superfund site, New Mexico - Sample HSE6-05 | ecosystem: Environmental > Aquatic > Deep subsurface > Groundwater > Contaminated ... | reverse complement strand
TTTGTATGGATGATTGTACAATACCTGACGACCGGTGAGATAGGGAGTATCCCATAATTGCATTTATTTTGTTAACTGGTAATAATGGAAGTTTCTGAAATGGCTATTGACAAACAAAATATCCGGATATGGGTAATGTATCTGTACACGGTCCTTATCGTGATTGCCGGTTTTGCGTTGCTAGCGAAGTTCTGAATGGTGGCTGATGATCATAGAGGCTGTTTCCCAGGGTATACTGTTAGGGCTGTCCACGGGCATTTTCTGTCTGGTCACCTGCGCTCCTGTATATGTGCCTTTTGTCCTATCGGAAGATCGAAAGCTGAGGCGAAATGTACTATCCGTTGTAGAGATTGCAATGGGTAGGCTAATTGCCTACCTGTTTTTCGGTCTGATCCTGGGAATTTTCGGCAAGCAGATAGACGGTCCATGGCTTAATAGAGCTATCGGGACTGCTATGATTCTACTTTCCGTCTTGATGCTAGTCTTCGTAGCAGTAAAAAAATGGCCTCACTTCGGGTTATGCAAGCTAAGTAAAAAATACATGAATTATCCTGCTTTTTTTGGCTTCCTGACAGGAATTAATGTATGTCCTCCATTCCTTCTGGCAATGTCCGCAGCTTTGTCGTATGCCAGTATTGCAGGCAGCATATTACTATTTGGAGGATTTTTTATTGGAACCTCATTTTATCTCATATTACTGGTGCCGCTGGGTCTCGCAGCTAAAGTGGAAAGCATCAGGCAGATCGGGCTGATCACTTCAGTAATGTCAGGGTTAATGTTTCTCACATTGGGACTGGGGTACCTGTTATTATGAAAACAGATTTCATGCACTGATTCTTTAGGCTTCCTTTTTTACAGAATTTTTTATACATTACTCTATCTATGTCTCCTCCGATTTCGACTCTCCGATTTCGATCTTCCAATTTCAATCCTCTAATTTTAATCCTCTAACTTTAATCCTCAAATTTCGATCCTTCAGTTTTGATTCTACAATTTTAACCCTACAGTTTTGATCCACAATTTTTAATATGAAACGTTTCAAACCAAAAGCTGCACGTACTATGGTAGAATTGCAGCTTATGTTAAGGCTCTTTACTGCATAGAAGGCCTAAAAACAGAAAGGGTAGCTAGAAAGTACGAAGCTCTATAGTAAAAGGGTAAGTGTGTTATAAAAACTAGAGTAAAAACAGTTGTGCAGGTTAATTTGAAGTAAGTAGAAAATTAAAAAAACAGTTTTCTAAGGCTGGTTGGAAATGATAAAGAATTAAGCGGGCTCGAAGGGATTTGAACCCCCGACGTCTGGGTTAGAAGCCCAGCGCTATATCCTGGCTAAGCCACGAGCCCTGTTTGCTTTTCTTAGTGCGGAATACGAAATGAGCGTTTTCACATAAAAGCTTTTTGTATGAATTCACTAATTGGAACTGTAAATATCTTAAAATATTTATATAGAAGCGGAATTGTAATATATATTTAGTATATACTGACTTATTCGGCATTTTACTTAGGAATTTGTCAGTATGGAAACTTCCCTGAGGCTTTGAATTTTTAAAACCCCGCGCAGAGCTTACATACTGTCAATAAGTGAAAAAAAGTAAATGGTTTATAGGGTTTGCATATTACAATCATATTTAATTGAGATTATCCAAAAAATAGGTAAACTCTATAAAGTAGTAAGATTGGAGAGGATTGTTCGCAAATGAGTGAGTTATTAATCTACTTGGATGGGAAGTTTGTTCCCAAATCCGAAGCCAAAGTTTCGGTCTATGACCATGGTTTCCTCTACGGCGACGGTGTTTTTGAAGGCATAAGGGCATACAACGGCCGTGTCTTTAAGTTAAAAGAGCATGTTGACAGGCTTTATGACTCGGCAAAAGCGATTGCAATGGATATCCCCCTTACAAAAGAAGAGATGAGCGAAGCAATACTTGAAACCCTCAGGAAAAATAACCTCAAAGATGCTTATATACGCCCTATTGTTTCAAGGGGAGTTGGAGATCTCGGACTTGACCCCCGCAATTGTGGGAAGCCCTGCGTGGTTGTCATAGCCCAGGGTTGGGGTGCCATGTACGGCGACCTGTATGAAGTCGGGCTCAAAGCTGTCAGTGTCTGTGTCCGGAGAAATGCCCCTGATGCCCTATCCCCGAATATCAAGTCTCTGAACTACCTGAACAACATCCTGGCAAAGATTGAAGCCAATGAAAAAGGAGGAGACGAAGCCATTTTCCTTGATCAGAACGGCTTTGTCTGTGAGGGTTCCGGGGACAATATCTTCATAGTCAAGAACAATAAGGTTCTTACTCCCTTTACAATCAGCAATTTAAAAGGGGTTACCAGAGCCACAGCTATTGAACTTCTGGATGAGATGGGATGCAAAATTACCGAATCAAATCTTGGCCTGTTTGACCTTTACACAGCTGATGAAGTTTTTGTCACAGGCACTGCAGCTGAAGCTGCTCCTATAACCAGACTTGACGGAAGGATTATAGGCACAGGCAAACCCGGGCCCATGACGATGAAGATGGTTGAAGCTTTTGAGAAAATAACTCAGAGTACGGGAACACCAATTTATAAATAAAGGGCAGCCCTGAAAAATTAAAGAAACAAAAAGGGCAGTAAAATCAAGCGGGATTTTTCCCGCCATGGTTCTTTTTGGACAATTTTCTGAAGCAGCTTTTGCCTGAACCTTTTTTTATATTCCTATCAAGCTGTTTTTGAGTTTCTTTTGAATTTTTTAAGCTTTTGTTTCAAATCCATATTCTAAGTTTATTCTAAGTTTATTCTAAGTTTATTCTAAGTTTATTCTAAGTTTTCTGATTCTCTACTTAAGTTTCTATTTGGAATCGCTTTGAGTTTCTATTTAGATTGCTACCTGAAATAATTTTGAGTTTCTATTTAAACTGCTATTTGGACTAATACTTGAGTTTCTTTTTAGACTTCAATTGAGCAGCTTTTAACTAACTTGCCTTCAAGGTTTTTCGAGGAGGAAAAAGTAAGTATAAAACATGTCTGGAAATGCTATTAAACTAGAAAATTTATCTGAAGGCCTATAAATTAGGGTTGAATTTCTATGAAACGCAAAGAATTTCGGAAACTTATCTCTGTAGAGAAAGCACGTGAAATAATAAACAACCTGCAAGTTTTTCCCAGACCTGAAAGCCTGGCCCTTGAAAACGCTTACGGTGAAATCCTTGCCGGGGATATTGTTACCGAAATTAATGTTCCTCCTTTTCCAAGAGCTGTAATGGACGGTTATGCGGTCAGGGCAGAGGATACGTATGCATGCAGTGAAACCAGGCCTGTAGAACTCAAACTCCTGGGAAACCTCCCAGCAGGCTCGGATGCAAAATTCAAGGTTTCGGCAGGGGAAGCCGTGGAAGTATCTACCGGATCTCCGATTCCTGAAGGCGCTAACGCTGTGGTCATGGTTGAATATAGCTCTGAAGGAGACGGAACAGTATCGATTTACAGTCCTGTAACTGTGGGAGAAAATATCATGAAAGCCGGTTCTGACATACGGAAGGAAGAACGCGTGCTCAGGGTAGGAAGAAAGCTCGGAACCAGAGAAATAGGGGTGCTTGCCTCTATCGGAAAAAAGGATGTGCCTGTTCTAAAATTACAGGTTGGGATAATCTCAACAGGAGACGAGCTTGTGCAACCCGGAGAAAAACTTACTTCCGGGAAGATATATGACGCAAATTCTTACACCTTGCATGCCGGCGTACATGAATGTGGAGCCTTTCCCCTGCTTTACGGGATTGTGAAAGATAATGAGACCGCAATGAAAAAAACACTTGAAACTGCGGTTTCGGAGTGTGCCCTTATCCTGACTTCTGGCAGCACGTCATCGGGAGCTGGAGACATTATGTACAGGCTCATTGACGAAATAGGAGAAACTCTTGCACATGGAATAAGTATAAAACCTGGAAAACCTGTGGTTATTGGAATAATACAAGGGGTTCCCATAATAGGGTTGCCCGGAAACCCTACATCTGCATTGATGATTTTTAACGAGTTCGTGGCTCCTATGCTCAGAAAAGCCCTTGGAGAAGATAAAGCACTTAAAAAAACGGAGAGTGGAATTATGGGCACACGTTTCCGTTCAGAAGGAAGACAGCAACTTCTCCCAGTAGGCCTGATCCGGGGAAGGGTTTATCCTGCAGACAGAGGCTCAGGTGCCATAACCTCGCTTTCCGGAGCAGATGGCTTTATTAAAATTCCATCCAGTACAGAGTTTATTGAAGCGGGAACTCCTGTAGAAGTGACTCTTTTTGGGGAGGTTGAAAAACCTGACCTTCTGATAGCAGGTGGCTTCTGTCCTGGCCTTGATCTGCTTGAAGACCTTAGTGGACTTTATTTCAGGACCCTTTTCACAAGTTCAAGCGGAGGCTTCAGCGCAATTGCCTCAAACACAGCCGATATTGCAGGTGTGAATATGCCGTCAAGTGACCCAAGAGGACAGGACGGAATCCTGTATAACGTCCCTACAATCGAGAATATGGGACTTTCAGGGACTGTTCTTGTCAAAGGTTACAGGCGTGAAGTCGGACTTATTGTCAGGCAGGATAGCCTGGTCTCTGGGATCTCGGACCTTCCTGGAAAGCACCTTATTAACAGGAATCGGGGTTCAGGTGCAAGAGCTTTATTAGACCTGAAAATTGCAGAATTTATAGCTGGAAAAGGAATTAATAAAAAAGAGTTTACAGATTCGATTCCTGGCTATGCATCCGGAGTGAAATCGGAGGTAGCTGTATGTGAGGCAGTTGCCTCAGGAAAGGCCGAAGTAGGGGTAGGAATAAGGAACTGTACCGAAAAGAATGGTCTCCACTTTGTGAAATTTGCAGAAGAAGAATACGATTTCCTTATAAGGAAGGAAATTCTAGAAATTTCCGAAGTCCGCAAGTTTCTAGAAACTCTTACCTCCACAGAATTCGCTTCAAAGCTTCCCTCCGGGCTGCACGTTTATGAGAGGACAGGAGAAATAATCTCCGTCGAATGAAATAATCATAATGGATGAGAGAGATTGTCCTTTAAGACAGTCCCTTTGAATTCATTTCTGGTGAATAAACTTTTACCAGGATCAGTTTTTCAATAAACTTTAAATATTATTATATTTATTATGAAATATAAACGTTCTAAGTAACTCTATTATTCGTAATCGAGGTTCTCAAATTAGAATTTTGATTTAAAAACTTATCTTCTTTTTCACTATTCGTGGACGCATCTATTTTCTTATACTGGATTGCTAATAAGATAGTGTAGAACTGGTTGGAGATAAGAGTACACATAGGAGATCTTCATAAAAACGATTGTCAAATTAGATCTGAATTTTTTAGAGCTAATTTGATAGCCTCGTAATTAGTAAACAAAAACATTCCATAGGTATATATATTTCATTTAACTATTCAGAATAAAATATCCAGACACGGATCTCTTTTGGATCAAAAAGGGTTTGTAGAGATCGCTTGGAGCGATTTCTTTTTCCAATCAATATGAAAATCATTTCTTTAGTCTCTAAATCGGCAGGTTCCAGATGAGCAGCATACAGGAGCAGATACAGGAAGTCGAAGACGAACTTCGAAAGACCGTGTACAATAAGGCAACTTCCCATCATATAGGCCGCCTCAAAGCCAAGCTAGCCCGCATGCGGGATGAAGTTGAGAAAAAAGCCTCGGCAAAAGGAGGAGGGGAAGGGTACTCGGTCAGAAAATCAGGAGATGGAACCGTCACCCTTGTAGGTTTTCCATCAGTAGGGAAATCTACGCTTCTGAACAAAATCACGGGTGCCAATTCTGCAGTGGCAGCATATGAGTTTACTACCCTTACAGTTGTGCCAGGCGTACTGGAACACAAAGGTGCAACAATCCAGTTCCTTGATGTCCCTGGGCTCGTAAAAGGCGCATCTTCAGGGCGTGGACGTGGAAAAGAAGTCATATCTGTTATCAGAAACTCAGATATGGTTATATTTTTGCTTGATGTCTTCCAGCCCAAGCATTACGAAGTACTTATGGACGAACTTTACCAGGCCGGCATTCGCGTTGATGAAGAACCCCCTGATGTGGTAATCAAGAAAAAAGATAGGGGTGGGGTAGTGATCAATTCAACCGTTGACCTTGACCTGGATGAGGAAACTATCAAGGCTGTGCTGGATGAGTATAAGATCCACAACGCAAGTGTGCTTATAAGAGAAAACATAACGGTTGACCAGCTTATTGACGTCGTCCTGAGCAACCGCAGCTATGTCAGGTCTCTGATAGCTGTTAATAAGGTTGACCTTGCCTATCCCCAACTGATCGAAGAATGCAGAGAGCTATACCCTAACTCGATTTTTATTTCAGCCCATGAAGGCATTAACATCGAGGTTCTTAAAGACGCTATTTACGACACGCTGGGTTTCATTCGAGTTTACTTAAAACCACAGGGTCAGCCTGCAGACATGGAAGAGCCCCTGATAGTTATGAGTGGGACCGACATAGGCCAGATTTGTGACCGTCTGCACAGGGACTTCCGCAGGAAGTTCCGCTATGCCCAAATCTGGGGCACCTCAGCAAAACATCCGGGGCAGAGAGTAGGCCTCGACCATAGAATGCAGGATGAAGATATTCTTACAATTATCATTCAGAAATAAACATTCAGAAGTAAAACAAGTAAACATAAACATCCTGAAGTAAAACAAGTAAATATAAACATCCTGAAGTAAAACAAGTAAATATAAACATCCTGAAGTAAAACAAGTAAATATAAACATCCTGAAGTAAAACAAGAAGGAAAAATAAAGAAAAAACAAACGCGAAAAAGAAATTTCTAATTCTTTCGCATTTACCTTCTTTTATAAGTTAATATAAGTTGTCATACGCTCTCAAAAGCCTGTATTGTTTCGGAGGAATTTGAAAAAACACTTTTTTTCCGAGCATTTTCGGAATCCATAGAGTCTCTTGCTTCAATTTCTTCTTCAAACTCGGCAGCGCATTCAGCCGGGCTTTTTCTGGAAGTGGTTTCAGTCATTTTCCTCAGCTCGAGATTTTCAGAAGCTCCAATGCCATACCTTTCTTTTGCAGCTTCTATAATGGCCGCAAGCATTCCGGAATAGGAAATATTAGCATAAGCTGCCATCTTTGCCAAATGACCGTCCCAGCACCATCCAGGATTGGGATTCACTTCAAGAAGTTTGGGTTTGCCTTCGGCGTCAAGTCTCCAGTCAAAACGGGCATAATCACGGCAACCCAGCCTTGTAAAGAGAGCAAGACAGCACTTTACGATTTCCTTTCTGGTTTTTTCAGGGAGATCAGCAGGCACGGATTTTATGTTCCAGTAAGGAGAATCCGGAAGCCACTTCGCCTCATACCCGCAAATCTTTGGAAATTCTTCAGGTACTTCTGAGTAATCTTCTTCCGTAATAGGCAGTACATTGCATGAAGGCGGATTTCCAATAATGCCAACACTGATGTCTTTTCCTTGAAGAAACTCTTCCAGCAGGAAAGGCCTACAAGAACCCATCTTTTCTCGGGATGCCGCAAGAATTTCAAGAAGCTCCTCACGGTTATGGGCAATGCTTTTCTGTGTAATCCCAAAACTTGAGTCCCCTGAGTTGGGTTTTACAAGCAAGGGGAAAGAGAGAGACAGCTTTGAAAGCTCTGCATCTTCGGTTACAAGCATTCCCTTTGCTACAGGAATGCGCATCTCTCTGGCAACTCCCCTTATAATGGATTTGTCATAACAAAAAGCAAGACATTGAGGACCTGCTCCTGTATACGGGACATTTAACTGTTCAAGCAAAGCCGGGACATGAAGTTCTTTTGTGGGATCGTTATAAAATCCTTCATCACAGAGATTAAGTACAAGATCAATTTTCGCTGCTTTCTTCTTCAGATCCTCCAGTAAAGTTTCATGCCTGTCAAGAAAAGTAAATTTCATAAAAGGAATCTCTGCAAGTGCTTTTTTCATTCTCTCAAGGGTATCAAAATCATCGTCATCAAAGATACAGGCAGGCTTAACCTGATCTTCTTTTCTCGGATCTCCAAGCAAAACTGCAATATTCATTGGTTTTTTATTCCCGACTGCCTGGAGAAATGTAGGCCACGGTTTTTCAACAGAGGCCGAGACCAGAATTCTCTGTTCCATCATGCCTGCATCCTGGGTCCCAGCGGACACCGGGCTGAAAGTAGTGTGAAAGGCGGGACTACTAAATCCTGACACGGTAAGCAGCTCAAAAAGGCTTTCTTTATTGTATAACCTTTCAGCGTAAAACTGGTCTGCAATCACGCCTTTGTCAATACGGCTTATCACTTCCCTGCAAATTAACCGATCTCCATCGGCCGAAAGAGCTCTTTCCCTGCAGACAAAATATTTCCTGTCCAGCCATTCCCATGATCTGGGCTGAAAACTCTTTTTCATGTAGTCTCCATCTACGGCATCGATGAAAACTCTGCCATCAGGCTTCAGAACCCTAAAAATTTCTTCAAGGACCTTTTGGTCCTGGAGCGTTGAGTCAAAGTAGCCAAAACTGTTACCCAGTATAGTAACCACGTCAAAAGTATCAGATGGGTAGGGAAGCTTTCTTGCATCTCCCTCTCTGAACCTTACCTGCAGGTTCTCTTTCTGTGCTCTTGTTCTGGCTTTCCTTATAAGGTACTGAGATCTGTCATATCCCTCTACGTTTGAAAAGCCTCTTCTTGCCAGTTCAAGTACGTGTCTCCCCTGTCCGCAACATAGATCAAGAATTTTTTCTTCAGGAGCCACTCCCAAAATGGAAACAATGAGATCGACCTCTTTTCTAGTAACCTCCATATCATCCAGAAGATCGGCATCGGTCTTAAGGTAAAGTGAGTTAAAAAGAGTCTGCCACCAGTCGGACCGGACATGAGTTTCAAGGTCTTCAACAGGCCCAAAGGTTTTCTTCTGTACAGTGCACCTGGCGCGCTTACGCCTGGTATTTGGATCTGTATTATTCTGGGTCATGATCTTATATCTTCCAGAAAAAAGTGTATGCACTTTGAGTATATCAAGTTTATTGGGGAGTTGAAAAGTATTTCTATTCACTAAAAAATAGACAGAATTCTTGAAAACCAAAATCCTTTAAATAGAGTTTTAAGTAGCAATAAACCTTGCAAATCAATTCTAAGATAATATAGAACGTATAAGTATTAGAGAAATATAAAATAAATAATAGCATCTAAAATTGTAATTAAGATTCCAATTCTGGAAAATTCAACAAATGAGATAGTTTTTCCTTCCTTCTCTGCATTTTGAATAATTATAACGTTACTTGCAGCTCCCAGGATCAAAAGATTTCCTGCAATTGTACTTCCCGCAGCAAGTGCCATCAACTGCCCCTGAGAAACCGTACTACCCATAGCAGGCAGATAGAGCGCTACAAAGGGAACATTAGATATGAGTTGGCTTAGTCCTATGCTGAGTGCGAGGATCATTGACACTGAACCTAACTGAGGAGATAACCTGGCAAGCAATTCCTGGCATGTTCCGGAAATCCACACGCTTTGCATTAACACAAACATTGAAACAAAAAAAACCAGAGTTGACCAGTCAATATTTTTCAGGATCTCAACGCGTTTTTTACTGAGCAGGACAGGCGATGCGGAGATAAGAGCAATCCAGCTCAGACTGAAATCCCAGGCAGGGAAAAACTCCACCAGGAAAATTTTACAGATTATGAGAATTAACAAAAGAGAAAGAGCCTTTTTTGCAGTACTGGCAAGTTCAGGATCGGTAATGACTTCTTCTGATTGAGTAAAAGTTGATTTTCCGAATTCCTCTCTGAAAAAGAGTTTTAGCACTATATAAGCAATTAAAAGGCAGATAAGGGTTGGTAGAGCGAGTGAATGCAAAAATACTACAAAAGGGGAATCCAGATTTCCATTGATTGCTATGAGAAGATTCTGTGGGTTTCCTATAGGGCTCATAACGCTTCCTGTAGTTACCCCGAATGCCAGGGAAAAGAGCATGAGTTTGGGAGATACATTGTACTTTCTGGAAAAACCCAGAACAAGTGGAGTCCCCATGATAGCCAGAGTATCATTCATGAGAACAGCTGAAAGAATTCCTGTAGAAAACAGCACAAGCAAAACAAGTTGATCCGTATCCTTTGCCCTGGAAACTATCTTATTCCCGATCCAAGCCAGATACCCACTCCTATTAAGTGCTTCTCCTACGCAAAAAGCCCCGAAAAGAAAGACAAGCACATCCGTATTAATCGCTGCAAGAGCTTCTTGCGGTGAAATCTCACCGAGCAACAGTACCAGTATCGCTCCAAAGGTCATGATTTGCCAGATCTGCAGCCTTAAAGACCCGACCTGCCTGAGAGCTGTAAGTACAAAGACACCCAGAAGAGTAAGCACTGAAAGGTCAGGTAAAGGTACAGGAGAAGACAGTATAAATTCTGTTGGCATAGAACCCACAAACTTAACAATATATATTTAGACTGTGATCTCAGCTTAAGTATAAAACTCCTGCGCTCAAAAGGAGACCTTCCTCAAAGAAGACCTTAATAAACAGAAAGATACAAAACATTTAAACGTAGGCTGACAGATTTTTAAAACATGACAATATGGTTTCCTTTTTCCGCAACTATCCGTCAGGAAGACAGTTTCTATATCTCAATCTGCCCTGAAGCTGATATAATTTGTAAGGGAACCACTATTGAAGAAGCTATTGAAAACCTGAAAGAAGAAGTGGAAAAATTCCTGGGGGAAAAGCTTTCTCAGGGATTTTCCAAAATTATATTTTACTGAGTTTAAATTTATAATCTTCTTCTGAAAACATAGATTCTTCTGATTGAAATCTTCTTTTGATTGATATATTCTTCTGATTGTCTATCTGATTGCCGTTAACTATCAGGAACAAGCAGTATTTTTCTGGAAACAATTCAACGGTTTTTCTCAGTCATAACTGAAAGAGAAAGTTCACAAGTGTTAGAAATGACTGTTAATGGTCAGATACTGTGGCCGTTCTAGAGGCTCATAGTCTGCCGTCATCGTGAAAAATACCGTGAAAAGGTTAACGATAATACCGTGAAAAGGTTAACGATAATACCGTGAAAAGGTTAACGATAATACAGTAAAAAGGCTAACGATATTAGTATAACAAAATTGGTATAATAAACTTAGTATATAAACTTAGTATATAAACTTAGTATATAAACTTAGTATAATAGAATTAGTAGGAAAAATAAGAGAAACGTACACTAAAAGAAGGGTAAGGAAAAGCCCGGAAACTTATGTTCCCTTTACCGTAGCCCCCGATACGGTTGATCCGAAAATATGCTCCCCCAAGCATATTACTCGGAACAGGATCAAAAGTTTCCAGGCAATTCTTTACTAACTATTCATACCCGTACTCACTCTTTCTGTTATCTCTATGTACAACATAAAATAATCCCTGTAATTATTTTAAATTAATTATACCAAAAATTAGTCTGAAACGAAAAATGCTTTCGCATAAAAAGTTTTAAAATCGGAGCCTGATTTAACGTTAAATAAGTTTTTAGTGTTTAAACCTTGAAACAAGAGTACGTTAGTAAAAATTTTGACTGTAATATCGAAAAATCAAATAGCAGATCACCAGACAAATTATAAAATTATATAACAGAGTCAGGAAGGTAACACATTTACGAAATACCAGGCAATAAACGAAAGTAAAAAGAATTAAGGTCAATAGAAAATTAAAACTAAATCAAATCATTTAACAAACTTATGTTAAGAAGCGTAAAACCCTGAGTCTTTAGCTCAGGGATATTCATTTATTACTTTATCGACACCTTAAAAGCTTGTTAATGAAGGAAGTGTCGCATGCCTGTAAAGGCCATGGCAACTCCTAGCCGATTTGCAGCATCAATGACTTCGCCGTCCCGAATTGATCCACCTGGAGAGACTATATAGTGTATGTTATTTTCTGCAGCATAAATTATACTATCATTGAAGGGGAAAAAGGCATCCGAGGCCATTACACACTCTGACATAACTTTCTTGCAGTAAGCTTCAAAGGAAGTTGGAGGATTTTCCCGTTCGTAAATTACCCTGAGATTTTCAACAGCTTTTGTGGCTGCAAGTTTGCGAATAGAGTCAACCCTATTCGGTTGCCCTGCACCCATAGCAAGTACCATAAAGAAACCTGGCTCGTACTCGTGAGCAAGGATCACTGCGTTGGATTTAGTTGACTTGCAGGCTTTAAGGCAGAATTCCGAAAGAGAGCGTTTTTCTTCAGGATAGGGCATATCTGTAACTGACTCCCATTTCTCGTAGAGGCCAATATCACGGCTCTGCTTGAGCATGCCTCCTATCACATACTTGTATGTGTATTCTGTCCCAAAAGCTTCTCTGAGTTCAGGCAGCTTAAGGAGTCGAAGGTTTTCACTTTTGTTTTTCAGGTACTCAAGGGCATCGAGTTTGAAGTCAGGAGCAAGAATAATTTCTACAAATTTTCCGTTCAGAAAAGTTGCAGCTTCAAGGTCAAAGGTTTCGTTGGTGCAGATTATGCTTCCGTAAGCTGAAATTGGGTCTCCGTCCCAGGCAGCCTGAAGAGCCTGTAGGAGTGTGCTTCCGGTTGCAAGCCCGCATGGATTGTTGTGTTTTACGATCGCTACGGCAGGCTGAGCATTTCCAAGTTCTTTTATTGTCTGAAGGGCATTGTCTGCGTCCACATAGTTGTTATAGGAGAGTTCTTTTCCGTGAAGCTGGATAGCTTTTGCCAGGGTAGGACCTTCAATTTTGGGATCTTTATAAAAGTAGGCTTTCTGGTGCCAATTCTCCCCATAACGAAGTTTTACACCGTCGGTAAAGTTCAGGCGTAGCACGTTTTCTTCAAGCAGGGTTCTGCTCAGATAGGTGTCGATTGCTGCATCATAATCCGCAGTATGCCTGAAAGCCTTAACTGCAAGAGCAGCTCTGGTTGTCTCCGAAACTACACCTGTTGAGCGAAGTTCTTTGAGAACATGCCCGTAGTCCGAAGGGTCTGAGAGCACTGTAACCGAACGGTAGTTTTTAGCTGCCGAACGAAGAAGAGTTGGCCCTCCTATGTCTATGTTCTCAATGGCTTCTTCAAGTTCGACGCCTTCCTTTGAGACTGTTACCTCAAACGGATAGAGATTTACAGCCACCATGTCAATAAGCGAAATGTCTTCTCTTTCAGCCTCAGCCATTTGTTCCTTGCTCTCTCGCAGGCATAAGAGCCCGCCATGAATTCTTGGATGGAGAGTTTTGACCCTTCCTCCCATCATCTCTGGACAGCCTGTGACTTCCGAGACATCAGTAACTTCTATGCCGGCGTCGCGAAGAATTTTCGCTGTCCCGCCTGTTGAAATAATCTTCACGCCAAATGATTCAAGCCCGCGTGCGAATTCTGCAATTCCTGTCTTGTCTGAGACGCTGAGCAGTGCCCTCTTTACCAAAAAATCACCAATATCCTTGGTTTAAAAATTCTTAGCTATAAAACTTATGGTCTACACATTATTATATTAAAAAAGGGCGTTTTTTCCGGATAAACCGGACTTATATTTTACAAACTCAGTATTCCGTTAAGGTACTGCCAGAACCCTTCTGGAAATCTAGTTCTTTAAGTTTTTGGTACTTTTCATGCATAATTCTCTAAAGCCACACTTTTTTGCTTCATTTCCTGGATCAGAGTCCAGGTGAAATACTTATTCTCTGAAATCAAAATGGATAAAAATTGCATATAATATATACTTTTAAAATATCTTCTTTATTCATTTCAGAAAATAATATCAGAGGGTAGGGGAGTTCATGGAAAAGAAATATGATATTATAATTATCGGGACGGGTACTGCGGGCAGAAGCTTTGCAGGTAAAGTTGCACATTCAGGGTTAAAGATCGCTATAATTGATTCCAGGGAATATGGGGGCACCTGTCCTCTAAGGGGATGTGATCCGAAAGAAGTGCTTACCAATACTGCTGGTGTTACTGACTCTAATAATCGGCTAATAGGAAAAGGTGTAGGGATAGGTACTCCTTTAAAACTTGACTGGACTTCACTCATCGAGTTCAAAAAGACATTTACGGAGGGATATTCCAGCAAAACAGAGAAACATCTGGTTGAGATGGGAATTGATACATATCATGGGAGAGCGCATTTTGAAAACCAAAACACGGTCATTGTTGGAGAGGACAAACTTAAAGGAGAGTATATTTTCCTGGCTACAGGTGCAAGGCCCAGAAAACTCAATATTCCAGGTGAGGAGTATGTTACTACAAGCGAGAAGTTATTAGAAACCAAAAAGCTTCCTGATAAAATTATTTTCATCGGTGGCGGGTATATATCCATGGAGTTCGCTCATGTTGCGCGAAGAACTGGAGCTGAAGTAACAATCCTGCATAGAAGTGAAAGGGTCCTGGGAGCTTTTGATTCTGATATGGTAAATCTGCTTGTGAAAGCCTCTGAAGCCTCAGGAATTAAGATCCTTATAAACAAACCAGTAGTCTCGATAGAAAAAGACGAGAATGGCTTTCTGGTCAAGACCAAATCTAAGTCTGAAACTGAACCAGAAACTCAGATTTTCCGTACGGATATGGTAGTGCACGGAGCAGGTCGTGTAGCCGATATAGAGAACCTGCGTCTTGAGAATGCCGGAGTTAAAACCGAAAAGGGAGCTATTGTGGTTGATAAGCACATGAGGACCTCAAACTCCCGGATCTATGCAGGTGGAGACTGCGCATTGGAGGGCGTGCAACTAACTCCTGTTGCAAGTCTCCAGGGAGAAGTTGCCGCAATTAATGTCCTTGAGGGTGATAGTGTTGAGGCAGACTATAAAGGCATTCCAAGTGCAGTCTTTACCATTCCGGTTCTCGCGTCGGTAGGAATCAGTGTCTCTAAAGATAGTGATAAGTATAAAGTTATTTTCCTGGACAGAAGCAGTTGGTACACAACCCGGAAAGCAGGAATGGAGTTTGCAGCATCAAAAGTAATTATCGATGAAGCAAACGACCGTATAATGGGAGCGCATATTCTGGGTTCTAATGCCGAAGAAGCTATCAATATTTTCGCTGTGGTAATGAGGCTGGGGCTTAAAGCCTCGGACATAAAAAAACTGATCTTTACTTATCCGACTACATGTTCGGATATTCCTTATATGCTGTAACCTGCTGGATCGGACATGGAACTCAAACTTCAAGGGACATTGAAAGTACTGTTTCCTTAAACAAATAAGTTTCTGGCTAAATTATGAAATAACTGGAAGACGGAGTTAACATGCCTGAAAAAAAGCCAAAAAAATCTGATACTGAGGATTTTGTTTCTGAATACAATATTCCTGATAACAGACATAACTTCGACCGGATCTGGGCTCTTCTAAAAGAAGAGTATCCTGATGTAAAACCTTCTCTTAACTACAGCAATCCTCTTGAACTTCTTGTGGCAACTGTTCTTTCAGCTCAGTCAACCGATGTACAGATTAACAGAGTGACTGATAAATTATTCAAAAAGTACAGGACTGCAGAAGATTATGCCAGTGCTGATCTCAGGGAACTTGAAAATGATCTATACTCCACAGGCTTTTATAAAAGCAAGGCAAAGAATATCAAAACGGCTGCTCAGATGATTGTTGAAAAGTATAATGGGGAAGTTCCGAAAACTATGCAAGAGCTTATTGGTCTGCCAGGCGTCGGAAGGAAAACGGCTAATATAGTACTTGCCAGAGCATTCGGAGTAGTAGAGGGAATTGCTGTAGACACCCATGTAAAAAGGGTTTCCAGAAGGTTGGGACTCACGAAAAACTCCGACCCCGCTAAAATTGAACAGGATCTTATCTCACTTGCCAGAAAGGAAGATCTTGATTCAATCTCCATGACCCTGATCTATCATGGGAGGAAAATCTGTCAGGCAAGGAGACCAAAGTGTGAAATCTGTATTGTAAAGGACTTATGTCCTTCCAGTATTATATTTATTGGCAGTAGCTGAGACGTTTCTTCCAGAGATATGCAAGTCGTTTCTCCCCTACCTTTCGGGAAGAGAAACGATTTTTGGAAAAAGAACTCTATTTTATGTCAGATTTTTTTGCTGAAAACTTTGCCCAGCCCTAGACTGATTGCCAGTACTGCAAGTGTTCCAACGGCTATTGCTGCTACTTCTCCCCCTTTTCCCAGGCCTTCTATTGAATAATCGGGCATTGGAGAGCTTACTACAGGTTCAGCCGCTTCAATTTGGGAAATTTTCGATTCTTCAATTATCCCTCCAGCAGCACTTTCCAGTCCGTCTGGGTCGGAGGATGCAAGGAAAGGAGCTAGAATTGCAAGCAGAAGTGCAATTGCAATTCCGACGTAAAAGAATTTCACGTTTGATTTTCCGCTCATGCGTGTGTCTCCTTTTTATTCTTTTCTGGTCTGGCAGTAAAATTATCCTCAAGAAGGTCAGGGCGGGATTTTGCAATCGCCGTGATTACAATTGAAGTGATCAGGCCTTCACCAATAAAACCAATTATAAGATGATATGTGCCCATGGCAACCAGGCCGGGAACCAGTGGGAAAGTACCTGCAATCCACATCTCAACCGCACAGACTATTGCCGAAATAAAGAGACCGAGCCAGGCGCCTCCAAAACTCGCAATACTTGTACCTACACTTTTTCGAAGGGCAACGTATGTATAATATCCGATAAATCCGGAAATAACACCCATATTCAGAATATTCGCTCCCATAGTAGTGACTCCCCCGTCACCGAAGGCGAATCCTTGCACAATCAGGACTAGAGTAAGCACAAGAACCCCAGCCCATGGGCTTCCAAAGACAATAGCAACAAGGGCTGCTCCTACCATATGTCCACTTGTTCCCATCCCGATGGGAATATTCATGGCCTGGATTGCAAAAATTCCTGCAGCAAGGGCGGCAAGAATCGGTACTTTCATCTCGTCAAGCTCGTTTTTTGCCCATTTCATTGACGTTATTATAAACGGAAGGGCTATAATCCAGTAAATCACTGCCTGGCTAAGCGGTATGAATGAATCAGGTATATGCATTTCACTTTTCCCTCTTTTTACTCCTATTTCTTATTTAGCATGAAAATGCTGCCATCAGCATGCATTTTCATATAGTTGTGCATGTTATTCAAGGAATATCATGTTTGTTTCCTGCAAAAATCCGAACAGGAGTTTTTTAGTTCAGGAATATTTCTGAAGCAAGGAATTGATAAATATCTTTAACATGAAATCTAAAAGTTCTTTCAGGAGCAGCCTTAATATTTTTGAGTTTACTACAATGTTTCAGGCAACTGTTTTTAAAGAATACAATCAATAACAAGTTAGATAATACCACATTGTTTAGTATTACATATATACGTTTTGATATTACTTTTTTCGATAATCTTTTTATTGACACCTTCTTCAGTACTTTTATTTTTATTTTTAATCAGATTAAGTATCCTTGTATCTTCCATTAAGTCAAACAAGTCAAACATGTGTTTTCCATTAAGTCAAACATGTGTTCTCATTAATTTCTTGACTCTATCCCCTAATTTGTTTTGAAATTTAATGAAAAATAACTGGAGATTTTTGTTCCAACGTAGATAGAGAAAACTTGTCGATTAAGTCTAAAAGGGTTAAACTGTTTTGTTTCCTTGTGTCATTTTCCTGCATTGTGTTTATCTATATTATCTAGTTTTTTAAACTCTTCACTCACTCTCAATGTTTTGTCACTTCAAGATGATAAATTCTCCATAAAACAACGTCCAGATTGCGTAAGAATAATATCGCTGTAGTTAATAATTTGTAACAGGAAATATACCAAAAGTCTTAAATATTAGCTGGTAATATCGATAAAGGATCTCTGGCGAACAGACACAAATAAAAAATTACCTCCTAAATCGCCTAAGTCATCTGAACTCTTTTTTGCCCCTGCCTGTGGTAATAAAGCAGGCAGGGATTTAGTGCAAAGGTGTAGAATTTCCAGTTAAATTAAGGATTTTTTTCATAGCTGTTTGTTGTCTAAATTTATCAATTTTTATTACCTTTGTAGGAATGTTCTTATTTTTTACATACTATAAGAGAATCAGATTAGTGAAAGAATCAGATTAGTGAAAGAATCAGATTAGTGAAAGAATCAGATTAGTGAAAGAATCAGATTAGTGAAAGAATCAGATTAGTGAAAGAATCAGATTAGTGAAAGAATCAGATTAGTGAAAGAATCAG
>Ga0074193_1002256_pt1 | contig 18153 bp, 12 predicted proteins | sample EPASupsiteHSE605_FD_64523 | JGI IMG/M metagenome (GOLD analysis project Ga0074193, IMG submission 64523) | Bioremediated contaminated groundwater from EPA Superfund site, New Mexico - Sample HSE6-05 | ecosystem: Environmental > Aquatic > Deep subsurface > Groundwater > Contaminated ... | reverse complement strand
TGCTGCCAATAGTGTCAATTTATGATCAGGAAGCCATTGACTACGCATATGGTGGAAGAAAGACCCCACCGTCACTGAAATCATCATATTTCACAACAAAAAAGGGGGATCCGTTTTCACAACCTATGTATCTTTCAAATGACCTTCTGAAATCTGCCCAACTGGGTATTGATAACCTCAAGGAAATTTACCCCGATTTGGAGAAAATTGTCCGTCAACAACCATATCCGGAGAATAAATGGGGCAATGTCGGCATGTTGACAGCAAAACTCATGATTATTTACAGTGATTACCTGAAACAGGTGGCATCATTGGTAGGAGGTAAATCTTCCAGAGCTGTGGTACAAGGTTACAACGACTCTCCTGTAACATTTGTTTCGGGAGATCTTCAACGGAGTGCATTAGCATTTCTTGAAAGTGAAATATTGACACAGCCATCTACCTGGTGGGATTATAAGAACAACCTGAAGTCATGCGGACTGAGCAGTGAGTCATTTCTTATCCAGACATCAAATGATGTGTTAAAGATGATTATCAAGCCAGAAGTTCTGGGCTCTTTGGTTGAAGCCGAAGACATGAAAGTCGAAGGTGCAATGACTTGTGAAGAGCTATTCAGATATCTTGACAGGGTTGTTTTTCATGATTTCCGCGATGCAACAGGGCTGACTCCTTACCAGAGATCTATCCAGCTCAACTTTATTGCTGCATTGGCAGAAATAGCCTCTAAGAATAATCTCACAGCAGGTTTGTCGGACAGTACAAATGCTCTGCACTCTTATTTATACAGGGTTACGGGGAGGGTTAACTCCTTGCTTAAGAGTGCTTCGACAGATGAGGGGAAGGAGTACTATGAGCTCATGATGCTTCGCCTCAAACGACTGTATTACAATAACTAAAAAGAAATTTAATGAAAAAAAATTCATATAGCCTGGTCATAGTCCTGACTATGATTCTTCACACTACATTGTATGCGCAGAATAGAAGTATAGATTTCAAGCACATAACGCTTGAAGAAGCCTTTAAAAATTCGGGGACAACGGGTAAAACAATATTTGTTGATTGTTACACCCAATGGTGTGGCCCATGCAAGGCAATGGCTGCTAATGTGTTTACCATAGACAGTATTGCTGATTATTTCAACTCCAACTTTATAAATATAAAATTAGACATGGAGACTGAAGAGGGTAAGAAGTATGCAACACCTTATAAAGTCGAAGCATACCCCTCGTTTCTCCTGTTAAATTCAAAAGGTGAGCTTTTATTTAAATTTGTAGGGGGAATGCCTTCCGATAAATTCATGGCAAAGATCAAGGAGGGAGTAAATCCTGAAAATAAGGTTGCCAGGATGGACAGAATGTATAAGCAAGGTAACTGCGATGGTCAATTTTTCAGAGATTATATTATGCTTAAACTCAGCCTTGTTGAGAGGAAAGAGGGCATAAGGATTGCCTCTGAATATTTTGACAAGTTGACACATGAGGAGAGAATCAGCCCCGATAATTGGCTGCTTTTTGGAAGGCACAGGTATGAAAGGGAGCTCTCGGGTGTAAAAAGCAAAAATGTAGATTATCTGTTGGATCATTATGAGGATTTTATAAAAACTGTAGGAGCAGACTCTGTATATTCAAAAATTGCATCCAATGTCAGGCAGATATCAGATTATGTTTTGAGAGGTTGGTATTTTAAGGATCACAAGCGTAACCCTCAGGATTTTATTGATCTTAAAAACAAGATTGCAAAAACTGGAATTCCCGAAAAGTCACACTATCTTGCCATAATGGATATGGTGATAGCTGCGGTTGAAAATGATACTTTGAAAGTTGGCAACATCCTTGCAGATAATATCGGTAATTTTTCCGCCGAGAACCAACAGGTATTATTCGGTTTCCTGGCATATTGCCCTCAACACGGGCCTAAGGCACATCCAAGGCTGCTTGATATTGTGAAAGCTGTTTTGAGAAGCGGGAAGCAATCAAACGTAATGAATTATCTGAAATCAGCCTTCCCCTCATTAGAAGAACTGGAATCTGAAAAATATGATGTTCCGAATCTTAAGTCTAAAATGGGAACGACGCAAGTCGTTCCTTTTTTTCACCAAAAAATGGATATCTGTTGGTATGTATTCGAAGAGCCTGGTGGGAAGAAACACTATTACTCATATGACATTACCTTGGGTAAGAGGGAACTTTACAATACACACGTGATTGACAGCCTGCTAAAGAAAGAATCACCTCAATACAACCCAGCCCTGGTATTTTACCGACCATCATTTAACGATAAGGGGGTGGTTGCCCGGCTTGATTATTCCGGAAAAAGTTATGAATATAATGCAGACAGCAAGAAACTCATGCATGTCAATCCTGAAAAATTTGACAGTAAACAGTTTGGGCTATCACCAGATAAACGCTTTCTATTGTTCCTGGACAAGAGGTCTCTGCAGGTTAAAGAGATTAACTCAGGAAAAGTCTCAGATCTCAGCACGGATTCTGAGGTGAATCATGACTTTGCTCTGGCGGATATGGAGTGGATTGGCAATAGCAACCGATTTTACATTACACGTACTGACAAACGAAATTTGAAAACTATGCCTTTGTTGCACTCAATCCATAATGGTCGCCCCTTTGTTACAACATACAGTTATGAAATTCCGGGAGATTCAATTGTAACAGGATACGAGCTTTATATTGGAGATGCAGAAAAGGGAACTTTTAGTAAGGTTAATATTGATAAATGGGCCGGCCAGGAGATTGAAATTATTAAGACTCAAGGTGTGGCCGACAAGGTTTTCTTTCTGAGGAAGAAAAGGACTAGAGATGAATTGGAGTTATGTTGTGCTGATGCCGTTACCGGTGCTGTTAAGGTACTTATTTCTGAGCAAAGTCATCCTTACATAAATTATGATCTGTTCAAGTGCCATGTTATCAAAAAAGGTACAGAGATACTATTCTGGTCAGACAGAAGCGGATGGGGACATTATTATAGATATAATGGAGAGGGCAAACTTCTGAATCAGGTAACAAATGGAGACTGGACAGTTGCCAAAATTGTAAAGATTGATACAGTTAACAATCAGCTCTTTATTTATGGTTATGGCAGTGAGGAGGGACGTAATCCGAACTATTCATATCTATACAAGGTTAGGAGTGATGGAAAGAAAATAAAACTTATCACACCTGAAAACGCTACACACAATACATTTATAGGTCCTTCATGCAATCTGATTATTGATAATCTTTCCCGCATAGACACATTGCCAACTATTTCAGCAAGAAACGGGGAAGGTAAACTACTTGGAGTGATCGAACATCCGGATATATCAAAACTTTTGAATTATGGGTGGAAGTTACCCGAACAATTCACAGTAAAGTCTGCTGACGGAGTGACAGATTTGTACGGTATTATGTGGAAACCATTCGATTTTGACTCAACTAAGGTCTACCCTGTGGTTTCGCAGGTCTACCCGGGCCCACATACAGAGACTGTATGGACCGGCTTCACAGTTCTCGACCGATATAACAATACTGCCTTGGCTCAGAGAGGAATAATTGTGGTATGTATGGGGCATCGTGGTGGAACTCCAGTAAGGAACAAGGCGTACGCTTCTTACGGATATGGTAATATAAGAGATTATGCATTAGATGATGACAAGAAAGGACTGGAGCAGTTGTGTCGCAAGTACAGGTTTATGGATAGCACCCGCGTAGGTATATATGGTCATTCTGGAGGGGCAATGATGGCCGTTGCAGCAATATGTACTTTCCCCAATTTCTACAAGGTTGCAGTAGCTTCTTCAGGCAATTACGACAATAATATTTACAATCGTAACTGGGTTGAGTCATACCATGGGGTAGATGATAATTTCAAACTAAAGGTGAAGACAAACATGGAGTTAGTTCCTGCATTAAAAGGGAAACTATTCCTGGTAACCGGGGATAATGACGGGAATGTCCATCCTGCACACACATTCCGTTTGATAGATGCTTTGATAAAGAACAACAAGGATTTTGACCTGCTTATATTGCCAGGACAGACTCATGACTATCAGAATTCTTATAAATCTTATTTTGAAAAGAAAAAACGAGATTATTTTACAAAATATCTGGTTGAATAGTTTACTTCGGTTTAAACCCTATAATAACCAGACCATAGGAGTTGTAAACTCCAAAATCATCCACATCATAATATCCGGCGAATGGCTGTCCGTAATTGTAATTGATATAGAATTTGTTATTGGAATCGTAACCTTCTATATTGAACCAGTGTCCCGATACATTACCAGGTTCGCCGGGCTTTGGTGAGGTGGCAGTACGAGCCGCTATCATCAGGGGACGTCCGTAGGCAAGCTCTTTCTTCAGAAGCTTTATCCATTCGTCCTTTGAATAATCCCATCTTTTTATAAAACGCACCTCCGAACTTACATTGAAATATGTTTTTAATGCTGAAATATAGTCGTCGCCAGGAGTCCCTACATCCATTTTATTTGTAAGGCCAACCGCACCGGCTGCAAGAAACAACTTAGCTACATCTTTGTACTGATCAAATGATGGGCTGCTTCCAAAAGTATTCTGTAAATTGCTGTAGTTAATTACAAGAGTGTCAAATTTCAATCTGAATCTGGCATCCCCAGTAGTAGTAAGTCCATCTATTGTACCCGAACCGTAAATCTTACCCTTCCAATAAGCAAGAACGCGTGAAAGAGTAGTAGGACCGCATGGTGCAGGGTATTTCCCGTTTACATTATTTGTACCTGTGAAAGCCGGATAATAGGCGTTGTATGGCCAGGTGAAGACGCTCCATTCTGTTGACAAGAGAGGTTCAACAGATACAGGTAAAGAATTCTCCTCCGGAGTTTTAAAGATTTTATCCTCACCATAGCTTGTTCCGTTATCGTTAGATGCAAAGGCACGTACATGATAGGTTGTATTAATCTGAAGCTCTCTTATATCACAAAAAAATGACATTACACTACCCGTATTGGTAACCACATTGTCGGACTTGGTTGGGTTAGCATTAACTGACCAGCAAATACCCTTTTCTGTTATCGATGAACCGCCGGATGCTGTTATCTGGACAGAAATCTTAGCCCCTGTAAAGATTATATTACTGACATCACCTGTCTTGACCGTGGGTGTTGAATTATTTTTCAGGCCTCCGTCAATATCTCCGGTGTCCTTACTACATGAGCTTATAACCAGTAATAATAAAGCAAAGCAAATGCTACATTTGAAAAAATCGAGTAAGTGTTTCATAGATATGTATATAAAGAGATAAATACACTAATAAAAAATCGTAATAAAGTTATGATTTTCTTAAATATCAGACAAGTTTTTTGGATATTTTTTGCGATATAGTGTTATCAAAGACCTGTTTATAGCGGCCCGCCTGCTTTTATTAGTGATTTACAACTTTATTTGCTTACTTTGAAAACAGATATTTCTCAATTATGAAAAACACATTAATATTTTTATTTTTTGTTTTGAGTTTTTGTCCCCTCAAAGCACAAACCGATAACTCTAAATCACAAGCATACTTGTTTTCTACTATTGTAAAACATTATGCAACTCCTGTGAAAAATCAATCCAACACCGGAACATGCTGGTCATTCGCCACAACCTCCTTTTTAGAATCAGAGTTATTCAGAATGAAAAAAGGGGAGTTTGACCTGTCAGAAATGTACACTGTCAGATTCAATTATATTAATCGCTTAAAAGACAATTATTTAAAAGCCGGCAAGGGAAACCTCACAGAAGGTAGCCTTTCGCATATGCTGTTTAAAGTTGTTTCTGCAAATGGAATGGTTCCAGAAGAGGTGTATAACGGAATCAACTATAATTCAAAGACTCACGATCATGGAGAATTGAATAGATTTGTAAATGCTCTGGCCCCGGTAGCTGTAGAATCAAAGAATAAAAGTCCGGAATATGAAAAGTTGGTTAACTCTTTACTTGACATATATTTGGGAAAGGTTCCGGAAAATTTCAGATATAAAGGAGAAAAATACACACCAAAAACATTTTTTACAAGTTTGGGTATTAATCTGAATGATTACGTTGAGATAACGAGCTTTACACATGCTCCCTATTACTCTTACTTTGTGCTGGATATTCCTGACAACTGGGATTCTGGTAAATACTTAAATTTGCCTATTGACGAATTTATGGAGGTTATCAATTATGCCCTTAAAACTGGACATACTATATGCTGGGATGGTGACATGAGTGAAAAAAGCTACTCAGACATAGCCGGTATTGCTGTCAATGCAACAAAGGAGGAGTTAGCTAAGGAGAGTGGCAAGAAACTGGATTTTACAAAAATATATCAGGAGGAAGACGTGACTCAGGAGAGTCGTCAAAATGGTTTTGAAACATTTGTCACAACTGACGACCACCTTATGCATATTATTGGTATGGCTAAGGACCAGAATGGGAACACTTATTATATTGCCAAAAATTCCTGGCGACCGGAAACAAACATGCAAGGAGGATATAATTATCTTTCAGAAAAATATGTTCGTTCTAAAACAATCTCAATTATGGTTAACAAGAGCGCAATACCAAAGGAGATAAGAGACAGGGCAGGTATTAAGTTATAATGCACCAGATATGGACGGTACTGTAAAATAAAAAATAGATCCTTTTCCCTCTTCGCTGGTAACTCTCATCTTACCACCATTCTTTTCAACGAATTCTCTGCAGAGTACAAGCCCAAGACCTGTGCTGGGTTCGCCTTCTGTACCATCTCTGTTGTTCTTAACATCCAGACGAAACAAGTCTTCCACCATGGAAGGACTCATGCCAATGCCTGTGTCGGTTACTGAAACTTCAACGTCTTTGTCTCCGGAAGTCTTGGCGGAGATAAGGATTTTACCCCCTTTAGGAGTGAATTTGACGGCATTGGAAACAAGGTTCCGGATAATTGTCTGAAGCATGTTCCTGTCGGAAAGTACCTCCAAGTCGTCCGGAATGTCATATGTTATTTCTATATTTTTGTTCTTGGCAGGGCCATATACCATTGCAATGCTGTCGTCTACAATATGATGCAAAAATTCTGGTTTTGGCTCGAACGGTATGAGACCTTGCTGTATCCTTGACCATTCGAGAAGATTTTCAAGCAGACGGAAGAGGCTGGTGGCAGAGGTATGCATTGTTTTGGCAAAGCTTTTAATCTCTTCCATTGATAATTCGGGCAGTACCTCCTCTAATGCCTGTGTTATTCCTAGAAAATAGCTGAAAGGACTTTTAAGGTCATGGGCAATGATTGAAAAAAACTTTCCTTTTTCTGCATTTGCTTTCTGGAGTTCCTTTGTCTGGAGATATAGCTTGAGATGTGTTGCTGCCCTTGCCTTTACTTCCTCTGCCTGAAATGGCTTTGTAATGTAGTCTGCTCCTCCGCTAGTGAGAGCCTTCACAATGTCGCTTGTGTCATTTAAGGCGCTAATGAATATAATAGGGACATCACTAAGGTTTTTGTTCTCCTTTAACCTGCGACAGACTTCGAAGCCATCCATATCGGGCATCATTATGTCCAGAAAAATAAGATCTGGTTTCTCATTTTCTGCAACCTTCAAAGCCAGTGCCCCACTTGGAACCGGCCTCACTTTGTATCCAAAATTCTTAAGGATGTGGGCCAACAAGGCAAGATTAGCAGGAACGTCGTCAACAATCAGAATATTAGGGATATATTGGGTTGAAACATTATCGTTAGTCATATTATTTACCTCCTGTGTCATTTAACAATTTTTCCAGATGATCGTAATCGTAGTTTTTAGCTAAAACCATTAATTGATGGGCAAGCTGCGGGTTATCCGGTTCAATGGTTTCAATAAGTTTGATAAGCTGGTCCAGGTCTGCTACTGATATAGCATTCAGCATGTCAGATACAAGACTCTCCGGAAGCTTGAAAACATTATTCTCTGTATTATCCTTTATACTATTATAATCTTCTTTTGTAGGAGGAACGTCGTCTTCATATATGTATTTTAAATTGAGAATTTTACCAATTGTATTGAACAGGTCGCTCTCCCTGAAAGGCTTACGTATGTAGCCCTGCATATCCAGAGCCTTAATTCTGTTTCTCTCCTCTTCGAAAGTACTGGCTGTAAGTGCAACAATAGGAGTATTTTTCCCCTTTTCCATCGACTTGATACGGCTTGTTGCCTCATAGCCATCCATGACAGGCATTCGCATATCCATTAAAATAAGATGAGGATCACACTCTTTGAATTTTTCGATTGCATCAGCTCCGTCTACGGCTTCAAATGTTTCAAATCCGACAAGCTTTAGAAGATCAACGGCAACTTGCAAATTCTCTTTTTTATCGTCAACAACCAATATGCGATAAGTCTCTTCTGACTTGTCTAAGCAAATTACACGTTTGGTATTGCTCCGTTCAATATCTTCCTCCTTCCCATTTTTAATTTCGACCTTGAATGTAAAGACAGAACCTATACCAACCTGACTAGATACAGTAATGTCTCCACCCATAAGGAGAGCCAGTTCGCGGCTAAGTGCCAGGCCTAGACCGGTTCCTGAACCCTTTTTTACTCCCGAACTTGTCTGTTCGAAGTGTCTGAATAACCTGCTAATCTCCTCATCCGGAATACCGGGGCCTGAATCCTGAACTTCTACAATAAGGTAGCTCCGGTCATGATCAATTTTATCTACTCTTGTACGGATGGCAATCCCTCCCTCATCTGTGAATTTTATGGCATTACCAATTATATTTACAAAAAGCTGACGTAGTTTACTCTCGTCAATAATTACAAATTGCGGAAGATCTTCTGCATTTTCGAAAATAAGCTGAAGGTGTTTGAACTGCGCCCTCTCTTTAAAAAGCATGTAGATATCGTTGAACAGAGAGTGCAAATCAATATTTGTCGGATTTAATACAACCCTTCCGGCTTCAATTTTGGAAAGTTCAAGGATTTCGTTTATTAACTCCAGAAGATGTTCCCCTGCACGAATTATTGAATTATTATACTCCTTCTGTCCATCTGTCAGTTGTTTGTCGCGGTTCATCAATTGTGAAAAACCGATAATTGCATTAAGAGGAGTTCTTATTTCGTGAGACATGTTTGAAAGGAACAGGCTCTTTGCCTTATTTGCAGCCTCAGACTCTTGTTTTGCCTTTACAAGAGCTGCTTCAGTTTTTTTCTGTTCTGTGGTATCCCTGAGAATCCCAATGGCATTCCATTTGCCATTTATTTGAATTGTGGATAACGACAGCTGTACTGGAAAAACGGATCCATCCTTTTTAAGGCCTTCTAGGTCCAGTGTTTTGCCAACAGCGTTTCCCGACCCTGATTGTAGAAAGAGTGGAAATGCTTTATGGTGGCTCTCCCTGTAATTATCAGGAACAATAAATGAGTGAAGCTCCATTCCTATAGCTTCGTCTTTGCTGTGGCCGAAAATTCGCTCTGCCGCCGGGTTCCAGTATGTTACCAGGCCCTTTTCATCCATCATGATTATTGCGTCGTGAGCCGAGTCAGTTATTGAACGCATTCGGGTTTCGCTGGCGAGCAGAGCCTCGTCAACTTTTTTTCTCAGAGAAATTACATGTTTTAAATGTTTGTTTTTTGCAATTATCTTGAGGAGAAAAAAACTTGTCAGGAGTAATAATAATATTATCAGACTTGATTTGACAACTGTATAGAATAAAAGTATGTCCCATGTTTTTGCATTGAAATCCATCCCGAAAACGGCAATGACATTACCGGTGGTTTCGTCTTTAACCGGTACATAAACGCTTATCCATGTTCCCCATCTGTCAGCCAGGGGAGGGGTGACATGTTCCTTACCGTCTGCAAAGGGCTGTCTGTCTTGTGGCTGCGCTTCTGTATATTCCTGTCCGGGAGGAGAGTAGTCTTCTGATTCCTCTGGTTCTGAATCTGCAATAAAGTATATCTTTCCCCCTTTCTGAGCATATAGGTATGCAAAGCTTGCCCTGGGATTGACACTAATAACCCTTTTTAAAATATTTTTTATTTCCAGATATTCTGGTTTGTTTATATCGTCAGGGACAGCATCAAGTGCTTTTATCTGGCTTTTAGAAAATGTCGCTTCTATAGATCGTGCTATTTGCAGAACCTGTTGTGTTTTGTTTTTTTCAAATTTTACCCAGGAATAATGTATATATATGAGACCAAAAATAGCAATTATCAGAAAAAGAAGTATTTCCAGTCTGGATTTCCTTGGATTTTTTAAAAGCCCGCTCATAAAAAAAATGTTATATACAAATATAGGATTTTGTTTGGACATCTCCCATAGTATCTAGAGTATCTCTTGTAGATGCTTATAATTAGATGGAATCATATTAAATACCTCGTCCATACACATCTCAAGGTTGTCCAGTTCTTCCGACAGAAACTGCTCCGGGAGATAGCCATTGGCAGAGTGAATCTCAACAAAGTCAAATCCGGCAACATATTGAGCGGATGGCTTATTCTTCCGGTATGCATCAACCGAACTGCAGTTCGCCGGGCACGTTCCCTATAGCTCTGGATCTAGTCATTGGTGCCATAACTACGCGGTTTTTCACCTCTATCCCTCCAATTTTTTGGGGAGTAAATAATTGATATTCTATATTTTTCATACTTATACTACTGACAAAATTTTGTCAGCTCTTCATTAAACTTTACGGTTTCCTCCAGAAACAAACTGTGGCCACTCTTTTCAAAGGCAACTACGCGGGAATTTGAAATTCCTGCTTTCATCTGGCCCGCCAGATCGAAAGAACATATTTTGTCTTTTTTGCCATGCATGATCAATGTAGGAATTGTTATTTTGGCCATATCACTTCTAAGATCGGTATCACGTAATGCTATTAAACATTGAGCTGTTGCATAAGGAGAAGCACTCAGGCAAATAACGTTTAACCATTTGCTGATACCTTCGTTTAATGAGGTTTCGGAAGCGGAGAATATCTTTGCAAAATCTGACAAGAGTTTTGGTCTGTCCTTATAGCACAGTATTATCAAATCATCAATAACTTTTTTTGGGAGATTGTATGGAAAATCGGGACGTTGCGTCCAAACCGGGGCAGCAGCTCCGGCTAAAACGAGTTTGGAAATGTGAGTTCCATTATCTTCTGCTGCTAACCTTAAAGCAATAGCGCCTCCCATAGAAAAACCACATAATATTGCATCCTTTATTTCCAGTTTACTTAAAATCTTTTTTATATCCGATACATGCACGTCGTAATCATACGAACCATAGGGCTTGTCAGATTTTCCAAAACCTCTCAATGTAATACCAATTATCCGAAATTTTCTCTCAATCAGATAACTATACTGATATTCATACATTTCGTCACTTAATGGCCACCCTGGTATAAATACAATGGGCCGGCCTTTGCCTCCGTCTGTAATGTGAAGGCGTACATTGGGCTCCACTTCAATATATTCTGCTCTTATCATTCCTGATGATACTTTAGCATTTGATTTTTTATTAACTTTCATTGTTTTGGGTATTAATTATATGGGTTTGGCAATTTCAGTAGGTGGCACCTTTCCTGAATACATTCTGGCATAGGCAGCGGTAAATTCGGCACCAAAAAACATAATCATAGATGAATATGACACCCATAAAAGAATTAGTATAATGGACCCTGCTGTACCATAGATCGATGCTGGATGAGCAGTTCCAAAATAAAATGCAAGAGCTGTTTTGCCGATTGTAAACAACGACCCGGCAACAAACGATCCCAACCAGACATGCTTCCATTTGATTTTGGCATCAGGCAGGATTTTAAACATCATGGCAAATAGAGCGGATATTATTGCCAGTGAAAAAACGAAATTGAAAATATTAAAAACTATCACCATAATGCCCGATGCATCTGATTTAATCCATGTCCCCATTGCTGCAAGTGCTGTAGAAATTACCAGCGAGACTAAAAGCAAAAAAGCTATTGCCAATATCAACCCGAATGAAAAAAGTCTTGATTTGAGAATTAGAATGATTCCCTTTTTGGGAACTACTTTTACCTTCCAAATTTGATTTAAAGATTTTTGTAATTCGACAAACACTCCAGTGGCTCCTACCAGCAAAATTACAATGCCAATAAGTGAGCCCATAAATGTAGATTTGGCTTCACTTGCTTTTATTAACATTCCTTCTATTTGTGCGGCAATATCCTCACCCATTGTGCCGGAAACCTGTGTCAATATGCTTTGGCTAACGACATCTTTTTCGAAAAAATATCCGGTAAGAGTCACAACTTAAAATTCAATCCTTTTGCAATTGCTTTTCCCAAATTGCTATCTACAAGAGAAAATAGTTCCAGCTGTCGGTTAATAATTTCATCTTTCTTCTCTCCGCAAATTCCACTCATAGAACCTACAATATTACTCACCAGGTTTTTTTTCTCCTGTTCTGTCATTACCCTGTTATACAACAAACCCGGCTGTGTATAGTGATCATCATCATTTTCGTTCCGGTCAAACCAGTCGGCAATACTTGAATCCAATTGCGTTGCAGGTTCTTTGTAACTTTTGTCTGCAACAATATCATCAAAACTATTGGGACGGTAATTCGGGCTTGCTCCTCCGTTATCGCCCATTTGCATAGATCCGTCACGCTGATAGTTTGTGACAGTATAAGGCGATCTGTTAACGGGAATCTGCTCATAATTGACGCCTAAACGATAACGTTGGGCATCGGGATAGGAGAGCAAACGTCCTTGCAGCAGTCTATCGGGCGAATAACCAATACCGTCAACAACATGAGCAGGATCAAACGCAGATTGTTCTACATCGCGAAAATAATTTTCCGGAATTTCGTTAAGTTCTATGATGCCCACATCTATCAATGGAAAATCTTTGTGCAGCCATACTTTTGTAACATCAAACGGATTCCATCTGAATTTTTTTGCCTGTTCACTTGTCATCAATTGAATTTTCATGGCCCATTTTGGAAACTCTTTTTTCCCGATGGCGTCTACTAAATCCCTTTGTGCATTATCCAGGTCGATACCCTTCATTTCATTGGCTTGCTTTTCATCAAAATTTTTAATTCCCTGCAATGTTTTAAAATGAAACTTCACCCAAGTGCGTTCATTATTTTTGTTGAAAAGGGAAAATGTATGGCTTCCAAAACCGTCCATGTGCCTGTATGAAAACGGAGTGCCCCGGTCGCTCATAAGAATCAATACCTGATGTAGGCTTTCCGGGTTCAAACTGAAAAAATCCCACATCATGGTTGGGCTTTTGCAATTTGTTTTAGGGTCGCGCTTTTGTGTATGAATGAAATGGGAGAATTTTTTCGGGTCCTTAATGAAGAATACCGGAGTGTTGTTGCCGGCTATGTCCCAGTTGCCGTCTTCTGTATAAAACTTAAGTGCAAACCCCCGAGGGTCCCTTTCACTGTCGGCTCCTCCTTTTTCTCCCCCGACAATTGAGAAACGAGCAAACAATTTGGTTTGTTTACCAATTTCAGAAAAGAGTTTAGCCTTAGTATACTGAGTGATATCGTGTGTTACAGTAAATGTTCCGAAAGCTCCGGTTCCCTTTGCATGGACCACTCTTTCGGGAATACGTTCACGATTGAAGTGTGCCATATCTTCGTGCAGAAAATAGTCCTGCAGAAGTATCGGCCCCCGGCTGCCGACAGTCAAAGAGTTATCGAATTCTGTATATGGTCTGCCGCTGGCTGTAGTTAACTTTTTCTTTTTCATTTCATTTTGATTTGATTGACAAAGCAAATTTTTTAAGATTGTTGTTGAATTCGTTGTGATTTTCCAGATTGCTTATATGACCTGCGTTTTCTATGATTACCAGTAACGAATTCTTTATCCGTTCATGCATAGACTGTGCTGCTGATGGAGGTGTCACTTTATCATCTTTGCCAACCATTATTAGCACAGGAATCTTTATCTCCGGCAGTTTACTGCAGGTTTCCCTTCGCCCGGCCAAAGCAAGCAAAGTATTGCAGAGTGTTTGTCCAGATGTATTCACAATCTCCTCCTTTAGAGCAGTTATTTCATATTCCATTGTGGTTAAAGCCAGGGGGGAGAAAAGATTTTTTATGCTGGTTTCAGCATACTCAATCTCTCCGTTTTTTCGGATACCTTCAATTGCAGACATCCGTTTTTCCTTTGCTTCTGAAGTGTCGGCTATGCAATTGGTGTCACACAATATAAGCGCAGAAAAACGTTCAGGGTAGTTTTCAACCGCATTCAATGCAATGTATCCACCCATAGATAAACCACACAACACTGTTTTATCTATCTCTAAGGCATTCATAAAACAGATAAGATCGTTGACAAAAAGGTCTATTGAAAAATCTTCTGTTCCGGCATCGGAGCCCCCGTAACCGCGGATATCATAGGCAATAACCCGATAATTTTCTTTTAGCTCCTGCAACTGCAGGTTCCACATGAGTTTATTAAACGGAAAGCCATGAATGAAAATGATAGTAATAGCATCTTTTGGCCCTTCATCGTTGTAGCAAATATTTATGTTGTTTTTATTTATCTTGATTACGTTTTCTATGTAGCTCATTATCCTTGTTTTTTTCTTGTTTAAAAAGCCTCTTTTACTATTGCCTTTTCTTCTACGTGCAGTTTGATCAGGAACTTCTCAATAGCGTCTATCATTGGGGGAGGACCGCATACATATACATTATTGCATGATTCTGTAATATGTCTTTTAAGAAAATCCTCAGTGATTTTTCCATGTGAATAACCATCTACTTTTTCTTCCGATAAAATATTAATAAAATTATCGCCAAGTAATTTTTTAAATTCTATTGCCAGTATTATATCACCAACAGTTTTGTTGGCAAAGAGGAGCTTGTTATTACCGATAATGTTTTTTGACTGAAGGTCTCTGAATATGCAGATAAAAGGAGTGATTCCTGCTCCCCCGGCAACAAATAAACCCTCTTTTTTATAGGCGATTGCACCAAAAACATCGTGCAGGATGAGTTCGTCATCAACTTTAAGATTCAATAGCTCATTAGTAACACTTTTTTGCAAAGGATATGTTTTTATAATAAACTCGAGATAATCATAGTCTGGCAGACTTGTAAAGGTGAAAGGTCTTTTTTCGTTTAGCCAGCCTGCTTTGTTTATTGCTACTTCTGTTGCTTGTCCCGGATTAAAGCTGAAATTCTTCGGTTTTTCGGTTACTATTTGAAGGACATCATGAGTGATATGCTTTACCGATTTTACTTTTACAAAGTGTTGTTTCATATGCATCTGTTTTTATAAATTTTCTGAAGTCTAAGTTGAGATATTTTCCCAGGGAGAATATTACAAAACTTTGGAAAAATATTACATAAATCTCACGAACTGCCAGTTGTTTTTACAATTCGCAGAATATGAGTAATCTATAGAATATTTTTCTATAGGTTTGTCAAAAGATAAAATTTGTAATATACTAATAAACAGTTGTTTGAGAAAACAACTGGCAGATAGATCTGCAAAAGACAAAGAGTAGGCAAATTTTGCCTACTCTTTGTCTTACTGAACTTGTTCTAATGATTAATTATAAAGCACGTCCATTGATAACCTCGATTGCTTTTTCGAGCAATTCGTCTCGGTTTTCTTTTATACCTTTTATTGTTGGATTAACAACGATGTCAGGCACGATCCCGACTCTTTGGGTCTCTCTGCCGTCGGGGTAGTAAACACCGATTCCGCTGATAGCTGTGAAAATGCCTCCCGGCAGGACCAATTGGGAGATGTTGCCATCTGCACCGGCAGTGGTTGAACCAATGACTTTGGCGCCGGGAGCAGTTCTAAATGCCATTGTGTGATATTCAGCAGAGCTTTGAGTGGTTTCATTGACAAGAATCACAACCTTGCCTTTATAGAAGTTCTCATTTTCCCTTCCAACACTCAATGTGTTGTTAAATGTAAAAAGACCCGGCTTTTGTATGCTTCCGTTTGAAAACATTACGAATTCAGTGCGGGTGGGTAAAAGATATTCACTTAAGGTAAATACAATAAATTCTGATGGATAGCTACGGAAATCAATTATCAGACCTTTTGTCTTCTCAACCGCCTTCATGATATCTGGCAAATAAGAATTCTTTATTCTGCCGGGATTTAAATATGCAATGTCGGGATTTATGTATCTGAAGCAGGAATCACTTTTCTGCCAGTATTCAGCAAAATTTATTTTACTGGAAGAATATGTCTTTAGAACCTTGTCTGTAAATGTCCCATCTCTTTTAATGGTTATGTTTATTATGGAGTCATTTGACCTTAATAACTGATCAGCAAGAATTCTCAATTTGGTAGGAATATTTGAAGCAGGGGCATATTTGCTTCTTCTACTGACAATTTTGCTGACGAGTTCCTTGTTAATCTTTGTAATGATATCTCCCTTTTGTAATCCGGTCTCCTTTCCCAGAACTTCATTATAAAAGTCTGTAACTACAAGCTGCCCTTCAATAAATTTGACTGCTACAGGTACATAGTTGACACCAATATATTTCCTTAACGCATTATCTGTTCCCCAGATATTTGCATGAGTGTCATTTACCCTTCCGATCAATTCCAGTACAGCAAGCTTGTACTCTGTTTCATTAGAGGCATTAATAAAGTAGGGAATAAATTCTGAAAGGACATCCTTCCAGTCTTCTTCAATAAGGTTCTTATAGGGGAAATAATATTGAATAATGTTCCAATACCTGAATAGCGATAGCAGACGAAAACCAGCATCGGTGTATTGCATTGCAGTATAACTGTTTTCATGCTTGAAAGCAGGATTGCCGATATTTTGATTGAGTCCTATATAGTAGTGCTCATCAGGTCTTTTTGCATTTTTTACCTTTAGAAGCATCTCTTCAAGTTCAGGGGAGAATTTAGAGCGAGTGATCCAATTAAGGTCGGGGTAGATTTTGATCTTCTCTTTATTTGATATTTCGTTACTGTCGGTCTTAAAGTCACCCAAATTCTTTACCCAGCTTAGTAGAATAGAATCTCTTTCATTCTGTTTTTTGGATTTGACAACTTTCGGCAAAATACGGAAAAGTTCGTAGTCCCAGTTGAAGTCGCCTTTAGCTATGTTTGGATGGTAATACTTAAGAAACCCCCATATGAGGCCTACGGCCTTGATATCATCAATTTTTTTGTCTGAAAGCAGCTTGTTGTATATTCCGGATCCGTTATCAAATTCTGTATCCTTTTCTGCTTTTGATGGTTCAATTTCCTCTTTCTTTAATCCAGATATATCCTTGCCATCTATCAATACCTCAAAATCATCTATCCAGAGCTTGCCAGAACCCTGCAATATGGCACCTATATGTATAAATTTTGCCTTTTCCGGGTAGGGCAGCTTAACTGAATATTGCGTCCAGTCTGCAGTACCTTTAATGCCTTTATGTTGCATGTTGTCAAAGGCTATTGATTCTGAAGCACCGTCAATTCTGAGCATTAGCCCAATGGGAGCATCATTGATGTTTTCCATTTTGATATATGCCTTCAACTCAATCATCTTGCCCTCATAACCGGCCGGAATAGTGTAGGCAAGGCATCCGAATGCATTTGGAACTATCTGCGTCGGGTAAATAACCCCTGAATATTTCCCGCTGTGCCTCACAACACTGTCAATGCCAATACTATAATAATTGGCATTACCCCATTTGACCCATTGATCCGGCATTTTCCCATTAACGGAATTCTCTAAACCAAAGTTAAAGCCTTTTCCAGAGGATTGTGACTGGCCATATCCTAAGGATACCAATAGGGTCAGCAATAGTGCAAAAAATTGTTTTTTCATTGTAGTGCTGTGTTAGTTTATTTATATAGTTAATATTGAAGAATCTCTTTTTTGTATTTCTTCAGAAGCTCCTTTGCTATAACAATACTGTTACCTTCCGGTTCTGATGTGAATTTTCCACGTCTCTCACTCCACCAGTCACCTTCAAAATCTATTGCCCGGTTTTTATACTTTTCGTTGTCGAACTCACGTTTCTCCTTAATTGCAAGGTTAGCTTCGTCAAAGAACATTTGCCATCTTCTGGCATAAAACGATGAAATGAGACCCGACCACGAGCGGTTGGCATAGTCATTGAGTTGCTGACCCTTGTCGCCCCACGATGTGAGTATGTTACGGGCATTTTTCTCAAAATAGTCTTCCTCTTTGTAATCTTTACCCATTTTCCGGGCGTCTGCGATCCATTTGCCAAGTAAAAACGATGAGTTGGA
>Ga0074193_1002253_pt1 | contig 18176 bp, 13 predicted proteins | sample EPASupsiteHSE605_FD_64523 | JGI IMG/M metagenome (GOLD analysis project Ga0074193, IMG submission 64523) | Bioremediated contaminated groundwater from EPA Superfund site, New Mexico - Sample HSE6-05 | ecosystem: Environmental > Aquatic > Deep subsurface > Groundwater > Contaminated ... | reverse complement strand
CACCGAGAACTCCGCTTTTTTCACGACCCGTAATCCATGGGATCTGGAAAGGGTGCCCGGTGGTTCCAGTGGAGGATCGGCCGCTATTGTTGCTGCTGATGAAGCTATCTGGGCCTTGGGCTCGGATACCGGGGGCTCTATCCGTCAACCGGCGTCATATTGCGGCGTAGTTGGCTTAAAACCTACATATGGGCGCGTCTCACGCTATGGTTTGATCGCCTATGCTTCTTCGCTTGATCAAATTGGACCGATAACTAAAGATGTTACCGATTGTGCCCTGGTGCTGAATGCGATCAGTGGACGGGATCCAAAGGATTCTACATCGGTGGATATTTCTGTGCCTGATTATACACAGGCGTTGGTGAATGATGTAAAAGGACTGAAGATCGGAGTGCCGCAGGAATTTTTTGTCGCCGGGATGGACGAGGAGGTTCGGAATGCAGTGATGCAAGCCGTAAACCTACTGGTGCAGCTGGGTGCAGTGTCCGATGAAGTGTCTTTGCCACATACTGATTATGCGATGCCAGCTTATTATGTCATCGCACCGGCTGAAGCCAGCTCGAACCTGGCCCGTTATGACGGGGTTTCCTATGGCTATCGTGGAGACGGGGATGATATCGTCGCCATGTATAAACGGACCCGTAGTGAGGGGTTCGGTGAGGAGGTAAAGCGTCGGATTATGCTGGGAACTTATGCGCTTAGTTCCGGTTATTACGATGCTTACTATCTCAAGGCACTGAAGGTACGGACGCTGATCAAACAAGATTATGACCGGGCTTTTGAACGGTTTGATGTACTTATTACACCCACGGCACCTTCCCCTGCCTTTAAGATTGGCGAGAAATCCGCTGATCCCATCGAGCTATATCTACAGGACATTTATACGATATCCGCCAATTTGGCCGGCATACCAGCTATCTCCATACCCTGCGGCTATAACCGCGAGGGGCTGCCGATCGGATTGCAAATCCTGGGTAAGGCCTTTAGTGAAGAAACCTTGCTGCGGGTGGCCTATGCTTTTGAACAAAACACCAACTTCCGGTTGAAGCCGTCTCTGAAGGGGGTTTAGAATGATGAAATACGAAATTGTCATTGGTTTGGAAGTTCATGCGGAATTAAAAACCGAAAGCAAAATATTTTGCGGCTGCAGTGCCCACTTCGGTGCTGAGCAAAATACAAACGTTTGCGAGGTTTGTCTGGGGATGCCTGGCACTATGCCGGTCATAAACCAACGGGCGGTTGAATTTGCAATCCGCGCGGGGCTGGCTTTAAATTGTGAAATTGCCCAATACAGTAAGTTTGACCGCAAAAACTATTATTACCCCGATCTGCCGAAGAATTATCAAATCTCCCAATACGACCTGCCAGTATGTACAAATGGCTATTTAGACATCGAAGTAAACGGAGAGACTAAGCGTATTGGTATTACCCGTATTCATTTAGAGGAAGATGCCGGCAAACTGGTGCATCCTAATACTGTTACCACTTCCAGTTTCGCTTGGGTCGACTATAACCGCACCGGCGTACCATTGGTTGAAATCGTTTCCGAACCGGATCTCCGTACCCCGGAGGAAGCGCGAGCCTACCTGATGAAGATGCGGACTATTCTCGAATATTGTGATATATCCGATTGCAAGATGGAAGAAGGCTCGCTCCGCTGTGATGCCAATATCTCACTCCGACCTATCGGTGTTACAACTTTGGGCACCAAGGCCGAATTGAAGAACATGAACTCCTTCAAGGCAGTACAAAAGGGACTGGAGTACGAAGCGGTGCGGCAGGAACAAATCCTGGAAGAGGGTGGACGGATTCGTCAGGAAACCCGGACCTGGGATGAAGCCAAAGGCGTAACCTTATCCATGCGCAGTAAGGAACAGGCGCATGACTACAGGTATCTACCGGAACCAGATCTGGTCCCCATGGAAATTGGACGCGACCAGGTGGAAGCAGTGCGGGCAACATTGCCCGAGTTGCCTAATGCCAGGAAGCTGCGGTTGATGGAAGAGGATGGTTTGTCCGCTTATGATGCGGAGGTTATTACCGCCTCCCGTGCCACTGCTGAGTATTATGATGAAGTAAAGCAACTGATCAATGATCCAAAGGCGATCGCCAACTGGGTGATGGGCGATATGATGAAGGAGTTAAATGCCCGGGGGCTATCCATTACTGAAAGTCCGGTAACTCCAGTGCATCTTGCTCAAATGCTGCAGTTGATTAACAAGGGTACAATTAGCGGCAAAATTGCGAAGACCGTTTTTGAAGCAATGTTTGAGTCCGGGAAAAAACCCGAGGAGATCGTGCAGGAAAAAGGCTTGGTGCAAATCAGCGATGAAACCGCGATTGTGGCAATCGTGGAAGCGGTTCTGCTGGCTAATCCCCAATCCGTGGCTGATTATAAAGCCGGTAAAGAAAAAGCGATTGGCTTCTTGGTCGGTCAGGTCATGAAACAAAGCAAAGGCCGGGCTAATCCTGACCTTGTGAATAAGCTGCTCAAGGAAAGACTGTAAAAAATAATTAACCACAGAGACACAGAGGACGCAGAGGGTACAGTTAAAGTACTCTTTGCTTCCTCTGTGTTTTTTATTTGTGGAATGAAATGTATGAGTGTTTTTTGAACAACACGACGCAAAGACGCAAAGTAGGAATAAATATTATTTAATTCTTTCTCCGCGGTTAGATTATTTAGATCAAGTTTTTTTGCTCGTATGTTTTATCTTCCTCCGGGTATACTGCAAAAAAATGCTTGGAGGGATGGCTATGCCTTATTGCAGAGATTGTGGAAATTCCGAATACTTTACAGCGAGTCAAATTTCGCCTGTAGCACCAACGGCGACTGGCACCATTTCAGGACTGGTTGGGAAATTTGATGAAGATGGAGAACTAGTGGAGATGGAGGCGATGGGGGCCAGTGAAGTTACGCGGGATGCCGCTGCCGTAAACCCATTAGTTTATTTTGATACCTGCATGGAATGCGGTTCAAATCGGATTACGTGGTAGGCTCAATAAAAGGAGTTATATCGCATGAGACGAAAATACTATGTATAGGCCCTCAAACAGGAGGAATAATGAGTGTGTACAACGGCTAAGAATTGTTTGATAGAAATTTAAATTAGAAACCTTTGATGGAAAAGGAGTGCCAGCATGACAAATAAGTTCAAAGTATCCATTGAGCAATTATGCCATGTCTGCGAGACGGATATGTTTCAATTTGGCAGTACGCAGGAAATTGAACCGCTTTCAGGCATGATTGGACAAGAACGGGCAGTTCAGTCAGTTGCTTTTGGCCTGGCAAACCATAAATTTGGTTATAACATTTTCATGTCAGGGGTTGTTGGTGCCGGTAAACTTACTTATGCGCAGGAGGTGGTGCGGAAAATCGCCGCTACCGCCGATACGCCCTCCGATTGGTGTTATGTTTATAACTTTGCTAATCCTGCCCAGCCCCGGGCCTTGGAGCTGCCGTCGGGTATGGCCAGGGAATTTAAAAACGATATAAAAGAATTGATTGATGATCTTAAGGTTGAGATCTCCAAAGCCTTTTACGGTGAGGCTTATGACCGCGAAAAGGTGGACATGTTTAATAAATTTCAGGAAGAACGGATGGCGTTAATGGGAACGCTTAATACGATGGCGCAGGAAGCGGGTTTTTTACCACAGTGGACACAAAGTGGCTTTGCCAGTATTCCGGTTGTTGACGGAAAGCCATTAACCACGGAGGACTTTCAAAAACTGGACCCGAAGGTACGGGAAGGTTTTGAACGCAAGTCAACAGAGTTGCGGGATAAGGCCTTGGGTATTATGCGCAAAATCCAGCAATGGGAGCGCCAGTTTAAGGAACAAATCAAAGATCTGGATAACCGGATCGGACAGTTTGCGGTCGGGCATTTGATTGAAGCACTGAAGGAAAAGTACCAGGAGCATGCTACCGTAGTCGCGCATCTGGTAGCCATCAGGGAAGAAGTATTGGCTAATATAGATGATTTTCGTCCCCGGACGGAGGAAGAAAACCCGCTGCTTACGATGTTTAAAAAGGGAAGCATGGATACCCCGCTGGATAAATATAAAGTCAATGTGCTGATTTCTAACGGTGATGCTAAAGGAGCGCCGATTGTCATCGAAACTAACCCGACATATTATAATCTCATTGGGCGTGTGGAGTATGAAAATCGCATGGGTGTGGTCACCACCGATTTTAATATGATTAAACCTGGAGCGCTGCATCGGGCCAACGGCGGCTATCTGATTCTAAATGCAAGGGATGTACTATCAAATCCCTTTGCGTGGGAAGGATTAAAACGGGTCTTGAAAAACCGGGAACTGGTCATGGAAAATCTGGGTGAGCAAGTAGGGGTAGTGGCCATGTCTACATTACGGCCTGAACCCATTCCCATTTCGGTGAAGATAATCATGATTAGCAATGAGCGCATTTATCAAATTCTTTATCACTATGACGAGGATTTCCGGAAACTATTCAAAATAAAAGCGGATTTTGACAGCGACATGCCACGGACTCGGGAGAATGTACTCAAATTAGCCCAGTTTGTCAGCGGTCTCTGTCAGCGTAATAACTTAAAACACTTCGACCGCACGGGTGTGGCTAAAATCGTAGAATATAGCACCCGTATTGCTGATCATCAGGAAAAATTAACGACCCGCTTTAACGAGATGGTGGAAATAATTTGTGAAGCGGACACTTGGGCAACATTGGAAAGTGCGACTTTAGTATCGGAGCAGCATGTTCAAAAAGCAATCCATGAGAAAAAATACCGTTCAAACCGCATCGAAGAGAAGATGCAGGAAATGTTTGCTAAAGATATCTACCTAATGGATGTAGATGGAGAAAAAGTCGGACAAATTAATGGTCTGGCGGTGTTAAACTCCGGCGATTATGTATTCGGAAAGCCTAGTCGTATTACGGTCAACACCTACATCGGCAAGGGTAATATCATCAACATCGAACGGGAGATTGAGTTGAGCGGACCTATTCATAGCAAAGGAGTATTGACTCTGGCGGGTTATCTCGGTGAGAAATATGCCCAGAACGGGCCCTTATCCCTTGCAGCCAGTATTACCTTTGAACAGGCCTACGAAGGAGTGGACGGTGACAGCGCTTCTAGTACTGAATTATACGCACTGCTTTCCAGTTTAGCCGAAATACCGATTAAGCAATATGTTGCAGTGACCGGTTCTGTCAATCAAAAAGGGGAAGTTCAGCCGGTTGGCGGCGTATCGCATAAAATCGAAGGTTACTTTGCGGTATGCAAGCAAAAGGGACTCACTGGCAAACAGGGAGTGATGGTTCCGTATCAGAATATCAAGAATCTGGTATTGCATGACGAGATTTTAGCAGCGGTAAAAGCAGCGCAATTTCATATCTATGCTGTAAAAACTATTGATGACGGGATTGAATTACTAACCGGTGTTCCCGCAGGTGTTATCCAGGATAATGGCACTTATCCCGAAGGAACAATCCATAATCTTGTACAGAAAAAGTTGAAAAAATTTACAGATACGGTCATCAGTCTTAATAAAAAGGTTGATGAGAAATAAAACCAAAACACAGCCCCATTACGGAGGCTGTGTTTTTTATCGTGTGCGGGGCGGATAAATTATTGAACCGCGGGGACGCGGAGAGCGCGGAGGGGGACCAATCTAACTTAAAAAGAACCCGTTAAGTTTAGTGTCGTGCTGTTGAAAAAGCCATTTTCCACAGGTGCAACTAAGAGAACGGATTTAACACCACGACGCAAAGACGCAAAGGTGAATAAATATTATTTATAGAAGCTAAGAAAGAACTGGCTCGGTTAGTACTTGATGCTGAGATGGAACTAAGTAGTAGAGAAAAGATGATAATAACCCTTTGCGTCATTGCGTCGTGGTGTTCAAAAGGTATTTCCACTATTTTTTGGTCCTAATCCCTGGTATCCTTTAGATAATTGCACAAACTAAGCGCTAGGGAACCTAAACCTACGGTGAGGATGATAATCCCGAATACAAAGCCGACATAGGGCAAACTACGTAATAATGCAATACATAGCAGACCTAACATCATAGAAAAGTATGGCCTGCCTGGGGTGCGAAAAGCTTTTTCGCCAATCCATAGGGCGACTGGAAGTACAGATAAATATAAACTAGCTAAATAGAGGAATGCGATCGTAATTGCAATCGGTATCCCGATAATCGCGATCGCCGCTACTGACGCCAAAACCGGGGCACCGACCAACCATAGCAAGCCATAGAAAAAAGCAGAGAAAGGATTGGTGACCATGGTTTGACTGGAAATACTCATGGTTTGGGGCACAAGCAGCAAAAGCAAAACACCCACAAACATCAGACTGATGTCCCATGTCAGTCTGGCAACCAGACGTATCCATGTTGGGGCATGTTTCTCATAGAAAACATGATTATATGCTTGTGGCTGATGATGGATGACTTGACCTTCGACTACGGCACCTGGGGGGATCTGCACAGGGTCCTGACCAGTGTAAATCAAATTACCTTTAACATGTGTAGTTGGTGTAAGCTGGAGCTTAGCAACGGATGCGGTCACGTTACCCCCTACATTGCCGCTGATAATAGTATTATAGCCGGTTACAACTAAGTCACCCCGCATGGTGCCGTCGATTGCGGACTGTCCCGCCAAGATAATTGTATTATGCCCGATGCGGCTGTCGGAACCGGTATGGACTTTAAGTCCGATCAATAAAGCGTCATCACCGATATTGCCGCAAAGGTCGGTCAGGAGACCCAAAATCCGAAGATCATCATTAATATTGCCAGCAACTTCAACATTCGCACCGATGGCCAAAAGGTCTGCTGCAACCTGACCGGTGCAGGAGATGGATTTAGCAAGCGTAACCAGATCACCAATAACTTTGCCTTTTACAGATACTGTTTCGCCGACCATATATACGTCATCGCCAATTGTTTCTGCGCTATTTAGATCCTGTGCAAGAGTAACGCCGGAAGCATATGACACTGACATCCAAAGTAGAAAGGCCAGACATAGTAAACAGGATAATCTGATTTTCATTTCAGGCCTCCTTTTAATGAGACTGTTTAAGAGGGCTGTACAGTAATAAATAATATTTGAACACCACGACGCAAAGACGCTAAGAATAATAATATAAAAATAGTTTCCTTTGCGTCTTTGCGGCGTGGTGTTCGATCTTTATAATTTCCTTTCTGTTACATCTTTCTGTAAAATTTATGCTAGGATTTTATGGCTAGACCAATTTTTCGGGTGTATGTATTCAAAAAAAACAGGCTGTCACGGGTGACAGCCTAGAGTGAAACTTAGAATTTAAAATTAAGGCCGTAGTACCAGCCCTTACTGGTTGCGTCATATTTATAGGAACCGATTAGATCAAGATTATCAACTTTCAAATAGCCATAACCGAAATCAAACTGAGCTTGCTTGCTTAAATCGTAGGTGGCGCCGACTTTATATTCTTGCAGGTCCTTACCAAATCCGACTTTGGCGTAGCCATTGGTCTTCTTAGCTAATTGAGTTTTACCGATTAAACCTACTTCCCACAAATTTTCCTTGTCTGAGTGCAGACCGATGCCCGATGAAAGATCAACTTTTGTAGTCAATTGCTTGACACCGATAAAGGCGTCTAGATGTTTATCCAGGTTCTTTTGGATTTGAATATCTTTGATGTCAAGTTTGGGAGTTAAGGAAACGGTTGGGGATAAGTTTAGACTATCTAATTTATATTCACCGGAGCTTAAATATAAAGCGTAGCCCTGGCCAAGTCCATAAGTTAACCCGTATTGGCTGGCTTTACCATCCCGGTCCAGCGTGTCATCTGATGGGTGTAAAGTAAGGTTGTTGGACGTATCCGGAGTGTAAGTATACTCAATATTCATTTCCCCTTTGGGGACATCAACCTGGGGCGCTGCTAATCCTACGCTGGTGACCAGCATGCCACAAACAAGGCCGGTAAAGATTTTGTTCTTCATACTAATTCCTCCTAAAATTTGCTTAGAGCGTGAAGATTTGTGGGAATTTTCTGCTTAGCTAATGTGCAATAGTTAAAGCTTAGGCTGCAAATAATCACGAACTTCTACATTATATGCCCGGTTTTTGCCGAAGGTAACAAAGTCGGGGAAGAAGGAGTAGGGAGTAGGGGAAACAATTTAACCGCCAAGAGCGCCAAGGATGCCAAGGGATTATTAATATTTTCTATTACAATAGATTGTATATTTAAATTCGCAGATCACTATCATTTTACAAAAGCTCAAACAAGAGATCGCAGGATAGACTACTGAATACATACTTTTGTTTTTCTTGGCGCTCTTGGCGTCCTTGGCGGTAAATTATTTTATATCCCCTAACTCCCGAACCTGGAATAGAACGCAGGCAGTTTTATTTACAGCGCTTGGTCGGTTATAATATAGGTGTAGTTTAATTTAGGGGGTTCATATGTCCAAAATCGATATAGAAAAACCACCGGTTAAGGTGGGTCAAGATTATACAATTGAAATATCCGGGCTGGGGCACAGCGGAGAAGGGGTAGGGCGGTACCAGGATTTTACTGTTTTTGTACCCGAGGCCATCCCCGGCGAGCAGGTTCAGGTCAAAATTGTGGAGGTTAAGAAAAATTATGCCAGGGGAGCATTAAAGAAAATAATAACACCCTCGGCCCAGCGGGTCGCGCCAAGCTGTCCGGTCTATGAGGCCTGTGGTGGCTGCCAGTTGCAGCATATGTCCTATGCAGAGCAGTTAAACTGGAAACGGCAAGTGGTGGTCGATGCTATAGTGCGTATCGGCAAATTGGAGCAAGTTGTAATACACCAGACCGTGGGGGTGGCTGATCCGTGGTATTACCGCAATAAAATGCAGTTTCCCGTCGGTCGAAGCGGGGGTAAAGTGATCGCCGGCTGTTTTGCCCAAGGCAGCCATGCGATTGTAGATACAGAATTATGCTATATCCAGCATGCAGCGAATAACGAAGTTGCCTGCCGGGTCAAGGAACTTATTCAAGCTTTAGGGCTGACTGTTTACGATGAACAGACTGGTACGGGCTTAATTCGCCACATCGTTGGACGGGTTGGCGCGAAAAGTGGCGAAGTGATGGTTGTGCTTGTCACTAATGGTCGGGATATTCCTCAGCAAAATAAATTGGTCTCCATGCTCAGGGAGCAGATCCCAGCGGTCGTCAGTATTGTGCAAAATATTAACATCAAACGCACGAACGTGATCTTTGGCGCAGAAACGCGCACCCTTTGGGGCGAAGATACCATTACGGATTATATCGGGCCCTTTAAATTTAAAATATCCGCCCGTTCTTTCTTTCAAATTAATACTCCTCAGGCAGAGATCTTGTATGCAAAAGCCTTGCAATACGCGGAATTATCAGGTAAAGAGACGGTTATTGACGCCTATTGCGGCACAGGCACCATCGCCCTGTTTTTGGCCCAAAAAGCCGCTCGGGTTTTCGGAATTGAGGTCGTTCCGGAGGCCATCGAAAATGCCAGAGATAACGCAAAACTAAATGGGGTGGAGAATACCGAATTCTCAGTCGGGGATGCGGTGGACGTGCTGCCTTCGATGTATGATGAGGGTATACGATCTGATGTGATCGTTGTAGATCCCCCGCGGGCGGGCTGTGACCAGGCTGTTTTAGAGACCTTTATCAAGATGCACCCGCAACGGATTGTTTATGTCAGCTGCAACCCGAGCAGCTTAGCCCGGGATCTGGGCTATTTAGCACAGCATGGATATAGGACAATCGAGATTACACCTGTGGATATGTTTCCACACACCAGTCATGTTGAGGTAGCTTGCTTGATAGAGCGGAAAGCCCAGGAATAGCAAGGCTTCGCGGGTTGGGAGTAATTTTAAATGTGTGCTTTTATGTTCTCACAGACGTACAAAAAGGGGCGAACACTTGTTGGGGGTCGGCACCCCTAAACTTTTACACGAAATTATGGAGGATTTTCGCGTAAAAGTATGGAAGGAAATAACTGGACGGATTGCGGTCTGGTTTATTAAGTTTACCGTTTAAGATTAATCGAGGTGACCCATATCACTGGTAACGGCGAAAAGCGATTTTGTCAAAAGAAAGTTGAATAAGTAATAGCTAAATTCCTGCAAAATGTTAACAATTTGCAGGAATTTTGTGTTTTTATGGAAAATTGTTTAGTTGTGAGTGCTGAGTATCCTGACTCAAAGGAGCTGTCCCTGCGAGTCATGTGTCGAATGGAAGATGCGCGTTTTTTCGGAGGGGATCTGTATGTATGGATATTATAAGAAAACCCTAGTCAGATTATTAAATGACTTAAAAAAAATACAGCGGAACCCCGATGATCTTCATTGGGAGATATATCAATTTCAGAACGATTTAATTAGAACAATTATAAGGATAGAGAAAAAGATTCGTAAAAATAAAGAAATGATAGCAGGGCTAAAGGAAAGTATTTCGATTGACTTTGAACAGCAAAGAAGATATTCGAAACATATCGCCTCTCTAAGAAAGAAAAATGAAGACTATAAGGATATAATTAGTTTTCTAAAACTAATGGGGGATGGAATTGCTTTTCTTTACATAGACAGATTCGACATTAAGCCTTTAGCATTTAAACAGGGTAGCGGATTTGTTTCTGGAAAAACGGGTTTAGAAATGGAAAAAAAGGTCCTACGAGGAGCTTATGAAAGTGGTAAAATAGCTATCCTAAATGATGTTACTAATAGTCTAAGATATGGTGATATCACTATTCCTGATGTGATACCAATTGCTATCGAAGTTAAAACTGGGAAAAAACGAAATAAGAGAGTGATACGTCAAGCTGATAAACATAAAAAGGTTATGGATTACCTAATAAACGATAGGGTAGATGGTCTATACCACGAGGAAACTATGGAGCGGCATTGTTGTCATTCGAATCCTAAAAACAATATTGATGAAATTAATCAGGTAATAGATAAAGCATACGAAAACGGATACAATTTCACTAAGATAGAGGAAGGGCTTTATTATTGTGCAATTGTAAGTGATAATTGTTCAGTTACTAATGTTTTAGACGAAGTTACAATAAAAAGTCCTATAGTTTTCTTTTTAAATGGCGAGAAATATGATGTACTGGCATACTATCCACTGACACTTGCAATAACAGATCCAGAGCACATATTCGATTTTTATAGTGGTAAATTGGTAATAATTGTTTTTGTGGATTTTGAAGTAATTAAAGAGAGAATGAAAGATTTCGGCGTAAATGCTGAATTTGGGATAGACCACGAAATAACCATCGTTGATATAAATTCAGAAATAAAAGCGTTAAGTGTGGGAGGACATTACACGGGGAGAATTGGCTTTGAATTTCAAAGTTTATCTTGGTTTATAGATGATTTGCAACATACAATTAATCGCCTTACTGGTAAATCAGGTGGAAGTAATTATGAATAAAGAAGTAGAGAAATTTATTAGTAAGTTTTCTCAGTGGGGGCAAGAGGGGCATCTGCCTAAGAGATCGTTACGCAAACTTTCTGCTATTCTACGGAAAGTTATTTATGAGGAATTACCAAATCGAGATACTACCTTTCATTGGGTAGAAAGAGACATTATGAATTCCGCAAATTTAAACTGTGTACTCGTTGAACAAGACGTTTGGCTTTATCCAAATGGTAACAAAGAATGTTTGATGGTCGGATCTCTTTTCCCTTTTTGGGATCAAGGGTTACGTAAATTATGCGTGGACGAATATATTTTTGACAATATAAGTACATTTTTGTTTTTTGCTTCCCAGTACGTTGGACGAAGCTGTATGATTAACGCATTAGGGGCAATCGCACTCACTTATAACCGAAGCTGTGATTTTCGAGGACATTCTATGACGAAAATGACAGTTGGAAATGATTCTGCACATAGGTTGGAAGATATGTTTCGTACAATCCCAGCGCCTAGACGGTTTCCTAATGGAAAAGAAAAGGAATTAAAAGTATGGTGTAGTATTCTGAATTCATTGGATCCATATATAAATCGGATATTATTTAATTATATTAGAGCAATTAACTTAAATGAAGAGGGGTTTGCGGAGGAGGCAATTGTCGCACTTGATAATACTGTCGATGTATCAGTGCAGCTTCTACGTCAGAGGTGTAAAGGCCTGGTTGGAGAACGGCTCGATATATTGGCATTAAATTTAGACCTTAATGCAAGAGATATTTATATTTTGGACTGCCTTTATCAGTTGCGATGCTTCTTTGGTGCTCACCCAAGTGTTAGTAAGTGGTGGGACTTTGGAGAAACATATGAGCATAGTTTTAACGGTTATTTTGATTCGATAAAAACTTTGATATATAAAATTGCTCAATTTGAAGCAAGTAATCGAATTGTAGAAAAGAACCCTTGTGTTTGGTCAGAGTGGTTTAATAAAAATGTTATGATGCTTTGGGATGCGGTATGGTTTCAAAGAATTCCGAAAGTGTAAAAGGTTCGCTTGCAGAAGGTAATGCCTACATGAAGCGGGGACGGTTAGGGGAATCCGGGGCCTTACTAATTAAACTATTTTCCGGTAAAACAGTTTAATTAGTAAGACCCCGGATCTTCTTCACGAAAAAGCGGGTTCGAAATGACGGATATGTTCAGAAATACTATGTTGAGAACAGCCATGAAGGAATCGTCACCAAGGAGGACTTCGCCGCGGTTCAGGCCGAGTTTGCCAGAAGAAACAATCTGCGAGGCTACTCCAAAACAGGAAAGAGCGAATACTCCAGTAAACTTCCCTTCTCTGGGAAACTATTCTGCAGCAATTGCGGAGCCAAGTTCAATCGAAACATGTGGGGTACCGGAAAATATAAGAAGCCAGTCTGGATATGTGTCAACCATAAAATCAACGGTGAAGATGCTTGTCCGCAGAAGGCCGTCATGGAATGGGACCTTGAGCGGGCATTTATAAGGGCAATGAACCAAGTTATCGGCGGCAAAGAAACCTTTATGGAAAGGCTTTTCGACAATATATAGAAGAGCCTTGATGAGATTGAACATGAATTCACCCAGGAACAAATAAACGACCGTCTAGCCCAACTTCAGCAGGAAATTATGAGTCTTGTCCGCTTAAATGCGAAGACGGGTCTCGACACCAGGGAATATGACAATGAATATGGCCAACTGGCAGCGGAGATTGAGCGGTTTAGGGCTTTGAGACAGAAACTGTTGGATGAGGAAGCGCAAAAGGTCATTCGAATTCAGTGGATCGATGAGTTAAGGCAGTTTTTACAAAGCCAAACTTCCCCGCTAGAGTACTTTAACGAAGACCTCTTTCGCAGGCTTATTGAGAGGATTAGTGTGAAATCCCTAGTTGAGGCAACCTTTGTTTTCAAGACCGGAGTTGAGGTTAGGGAGGTTTCGGAATGAAAAATAATATTAATCGTCAAATGCCTTTGAGAACAAAGATTACTTAATGGACAAGTGGAAGAAGCGGCTAAAAAGTGATAATAAGCTCAAAAAATATAAGGCGAGGCAGCTTATGGGATAATAAAAGGCTGTCTAAGCCGATTGCTGAATTTGACGATTATGTTTGCGCTGGTGTAGAAGATTACAGTTTATGGCGACGGCAGATTGATTGTTAGTTTGCTTGAGGGCACAGAGATGGGGTGTGAAATTGAATAGATATGAAATGAGCTGGTTAGGGTGGGTAAAATCACCTTGACCGGCTCTGTTTTTATAAGAAGCCTTGATTGAAAAAAACAAGATTCTCTTTGTAGGTGGACGAAATGAGTCCATCTTCTTTTGTTATATTGGTAATAACAGCACAAAGGAGAAATTCTAGCACCGATATATTGACTTAGGTAATTTATTAGGTTGAAAGTTCAATGTGATTACGGGATATGGGGAGGCGGTTTGTAAAATTATGTCTAAATAGAGGATTTTACCAACTTCCTAAGAATGAATTCATTTGCACGTATTTTTCGGGTTCATTTTCATGGAGGTGTTGAGCATTAGCGGAAGAGATAATTATGGACAAAACAAGAGCATCCGGATACTATCCATGTTTGAACGACTTAGCAGAAAAGAGATACTGCGTAAGAAAACAGAAGCAGAGCGTTTTGGTGTCGATGATAAAACCATACAGCGGGATATTGACGATTTGAGAATGTATTTGGCAGAGCCAGAAAGTGGTCAACGTTTCAGTGATATAAAATATTATAAAAAACACAATGGGTATATGCTGGTAGGAAAATCAGAGATTTGGCTGAGCAACGAACATATCTTGGCAACGGCAAGAGTCCTAATGGAAAGTCGTGCGTTTTCCAAGTTTGAAATGATGGAATTGCTAAACAGGCTAGTGCTACAGTCTCATCCATTTGAAGCCAAAATGATCAAGGAAATCATCTGTAATGAACTTCACCACTATGTCGCTGTTCAGCATGGAAAGCCGCTTTTACAGTCTATTTGGGAATTGAGTCAGGCGGTACGTGAGCACAGATTGATAAATATCAGTTATAAGCGAACTGATCAGGAAGTGGTGGAACGACTGATAAAACCACAGAGCGTCATTTTTGCTGAATATTACTTTTATCTAATTAGCTACATTTGTGATCAGGATCCCGAGATGCCCATTCCATACCGGCTAGACAGGATCATCGATTATCATATTACCGGCGAAAGATTCACCTCAGATTATGCCAGGCGATTTGAGGAGGGGGAATTTCGCAAGCGCGTTCAATTTATGCATCCGGGCGACATAATTAAAATACAGTTGAAATATTGGGGACGGTCGGAAGAAGCTATACTAGATCGTTTGCCAACGGCCAGAGTGGTCAAACGAGAAGGCGATTTTGTTTATATTGAGGCGGAAGTATTTGGCCATGGCATTAAAATCTGGCTGCTAAGTCAGGCGCAATACCTAGAAGTGTTGAGTCCACCGGAATTTAGGGCGGAAATGGAGAATACGATCGTAAATATGCTTAAAATTTATAGGGGGCCGGACCTCCGGTAATTAATGTTTACTACTTATTGATTGAATTTTCTTTACATATGGATGATGGGGGTTGATTGACTATATGAACGGAGAACCTGGAAAGGACAATTTTTTAAGTAAATCTCAGTATATCAGGGGCCGGCAATGTCTTAAATCTCTATGGCTTCACCGGAACCAGCCAGAACATAGAGATGAAATTGGGGAAGTTCAGCAGGCAATCTTCAGTGCGGGAACGGATGTCGGCGTTTTGGCCCAACAGTATTTCCCGGGTGGAGTCTTCATCCCATACGAAGGTATTAGTTTGTCAGATCAGCTAAAAATGACCCAAGAGGCGATCAACTCGGGTGCCGATGTCATCTGTGAGGCTGCATTTTGTCATGATGAGGTATTTTTTAAAGCAGATATTCCACCTGAATGAGGCACATTACCGTGGACTTCTTGAGGTGTCAACTCTAGTGTTTTCATATCACTTCTCTCATGCCATGAAAGTTGATTCTCTTTTCTATATTCTTTAATATCTTGAGCTGTCCATTCTTTACCATCTTTTCCTTCTGTTGTCCACTGCTCAGCTAACTTTTCATCTGCTTGCGTAAAATTGGCATTTCTATCATCTGTAAAGTCTTCAATTTCTACAGTTCCTTCTGAAAATGGAGTAAAATCAGGTTCTCCATCTTTAAACTCAATTCCATCGACCTCATACTTTTTCAATATCTCACTCCATGTTTTTTCATTGCTAGGAGGTCTTTTAGGTATTTCTTCCTCGCTTGGTAACCAAGTTGAATCACCTGCTTTACCACACCACTCACCACCTTCTTTTGGTAAAAATCCACTTTTCAACCCATTGATTTCTTGTTTTATTTGTTCTACCTCTAATTTATCACCACTAATACCTAAAGTTTCAGAACTTTGCAACAACTCATTTGGTGACATCTTTTTATTGATTTCATCAAATGATGGTTTAAAATCTTCTAATTTGTTTTTTGCAATTTCACTTATCATAGCTTGATACATTTAAAACCCCTCTTTTACAATTATTGAGAAATCTATCTCTTTTCTGCCACTTCTTATAGCTCCAACAGAGTGTCTTAATTGTGGATTTGTAGTTTTAAAGATTTTTTGCAAAATCTTATCAAGCTTATCATTTAGTAGTATATCTTCTTTCATTATTCCATTGATATATTCATAAATTTCTTCATTTGATGTAATATTTTCTAAAAGCAACAAGGTAAAGTCTATATCTTCATCTTCATAATATCTCATCGATGGGTAAACTTTTTTAAGATTTACATGTAAAAAAGAGTTTTTAAAGTTTTCTATTCTTTCATCAAGGATATTGTTTTTATTCTCAACTATTGACAGTAGCAAAGTAATAAAACTTTTATTTGCATCCATATAACAATCTATATTTTTATAAAACTGCATATTTGAAAAATAGTTGAGTTTATTCCAGAGTTCAGTTACTACATAGATATAAGATTTTTCATTTTTAAAATCTCCTATGTTATTTTTAAACTTTTTCCAATTCTCTAAGATATTTTTTGAATCAAAGAAAATAGAGTTGATAAATTCTATAAATTTAACTTTTAAACTATCAAAATCAAATTTGCTCATATCTGGTTTTTCATGATTCTCTAAATAAAACCATCTTTCAAACAGTTGTTCATATTTATAATCATCATGTTTTGCTGTAAATTTAGTATAAAATTTAGAAATTTCATCATTCGATATTTTTTCTTCTGTAAACTCATCTACTTTTACCATAAACGCTTGATGAATATCTCTGTTATGCACTATTGCTTCGCCTGCTTTTAGTTCAGCAATATCAAGAATTTGGTCATCTGTAAGATTTATTGCTTTTCCAACTATATCTCTATCTTCATAGTCCATGGTTCTATGAATTATTTTGATATTTGTATTTTTTATAACATCTCTATGTAGTTTTGAAGCTATTTGATCCACTATAATAATACCCTCGCCATAAGCCCTAATCTCTGCCAAAATATTTGTAAAAGTTTCAATAGCTTTGGCTCTTGAACTGGCTTCTTCACCGCTTTTATCTAAAGATATATTGGGCAATAATCTATGAGCTTCTTCTATAACCGTGATATGATTTAATTTATTATTGCTTCCTTTTTCTTCTTTATACGCATAAAGTTTATTAAGAATTAGCCCCATTAAAAAAGCTTTTTCCTCATCATCTACGATATTGGATAGCTCAATAACAGTAGGAGTTTCAAATAAAATTTTGGAATCAAAAGTATGTCTTGAATTAAAAATCTTTCTTTTAACTCCTAATGTAAGATTGTTGATTCTCGTTTTTAGAGCAGCTTTAATGTTGTTTTGTAAATCTTGATAATACCCAGCATTGTCCACAACTCTTTCAACTTCTTCTTTTAGGTCTTCCATATTTGGGAAAAGTAAACTTTTCCTATCATAGTCAGCTTCACTAGAATCTGTATAATAAGGGTGGTCTTCTGTTTCAAAATTCCATCCTTTATTTTTATACACATTATGAATTGCCTCTTCTAAAATATACGGCATCGGTCCATACATTGGGAAAGCTGAACTAAATGTAGTCTTTAGCATATCTACATGTTTTGTTAAAGTTACGCTGTGGTTTTTTCTACTGTGCTCAAACACAAATGGGTTAAATCTAAATATATCATCCTTTGCTCCTGGTCTGAAAATTTGCAAATTTGGAATCTTTTGTAACAAGTGTTTGTATTCTGATTTGGCAGGTTCTATGACTAAAAACGGTATTTTATTCTCTAAATTGTTTTTATCTTGTAACTTTTCTAAAATACCTTTTATCGTATTTGATTTTCCACCGCCGGTAATTCCCGATACAAAAAGATGTGAATTTAAACCATCCAAAGAGAGTTTAAATCTTTGATTTGTGGGTTTTTTCTTATTTAGTACATTTCCAATTTTTATAGAATTATATTTGTCTATATTTTTTGCTTGTGTTAATCCAAAACAGGAAATCTTTGATACACTAATTCCATCTATATCACTATTTGGTAATGCGGAAAGAATAGATAACTCTTCTGTGTTGATAGCTGATGAAAAACCTGCAAAAGAGTTATGAATAGGATGCGTTAGTGTGCTATCAAAATACACCATTGGAAGTTGTTCAATGTTAAAATTTTCATTTTTATCTAAATTGTCGCTAAATCGTATTGCTTCAAAATAAGTTTCATCCCCACTATAGACACTTGTCAAAGTATGTTCTAACTCTGCAAGCGTTG
>Ga0074193_1002252_pt1 | contig 18188 bp, 19 predicted proteins | sample EPASupsiteHSE605_FD_64523 | JGI IMG/M metagenome (GOLD analysis project Ga0074193, IMG submission 64523) | Bioremediated contaminated groundwater from EPA Superfund site, New Mexico - Sample HSE6-05 | ecosystem: Environmental > Aquatic > Deep subsurface > Groundwater > Contaminated ... | reverse complement strand
CGGCATCGACTGTTTCAACGGCTCCAACCGTTTCAACGGCTCCAACTATTTCAACTACTCCGACCGTTTCAACGGCCCCAACTATTTCCACCGCACCGACTGCTTCCACTGCACCGACTGCTTCCACGGCAACAACTGTGTCAACCGCACCAACCGTTTCAACCACTCCAACTGTTTTAACCGCTCCAACTGTTTCAACCGCTCCAACTGTTTCAACCGCTCCGGCAATTTCAATCGCTCCGACTGTTTCAATCGCTCCGAGCGTTTCAACCGCTCCGAGTGTTTCAACCGCTCCGAGTGTTTCAACCACTCCAAGTGTTTCAACCACTCCAACTGTTTCAATCACACTGACCATTTCAACTGCTCCGACGGTTTCAACCGCTTCAATCGGGTCGACAAATTCAACTGCATCGACTGTTTCAATCCCGTCGACCGTTTCAATTCCGTCGACTATTTCAACCCCGTCGACTGTTTTAATCACGTCGGCCATTACAACCACGCCAACTGTTTCAACAGCACCGACCATTTCGACTTCGTCGACCATTTCAATCGTTTCAACCGTATCGACCGTTTCAACCGCATCGACTGTTTCAACCGTATCGACCGTTTCAACCGCATCGACCGTTTCAACCACACAAACTGTTTCAATTGCTTCAACCGTTCCGATCACTTCAGTTGTTTCAATCAACTGATTCTGCCGTACTAACTGTTTCAATCGCGTTAATTGTGTTTCGATTTCGTCAACCGCTTCAAAGGCGACTATACCAATCGCTTCAACGGCATCAACTGATTTACCTGCGTCAACTATTCCTTCGCTGCTATGATCTGTACATTCATTTATTTTGGAAGCTAAGGCTTTATCCTTTGTCTTCGCTTTTTGTACCACTGGCCATAGCGTAACCGAAATAATCAGAATTATTAAGGAAAGAATCCACCATATTATCCAGCCCGACCGAAGAGTCCAAGGGAACAGCATTGTTTCCAAGCACAAAAACAAGGTGATCAAAAATGCATTCCTTTTGGTTAATCCCAATACTCGGGCTCGGCACGTCACAAACGTTATAAATGGAATGCTTCCCAAAATAACTGTAATTTCATAAGCCAGAATACAGGTTCCCCCCTTCACCCTGCACAATACTAATTTTAAATTCGACAGAAGTCTCATTTCTCCTTCTTCTTAATCAACTGATTTTTTAAGACTTATAAGATGACCTAAGCTCCCCATATCTTCCCAATAAGTAAAAGACTATAATTAGCGAAGGATTATTTAAATTAAGAGAGAATATTAACTATAGATATTTGGACAAACACATATTACATACGGAACTGAAAAGTGTTATATTCCGTGCTAGATCAAGAACTTGGGAGGCCAAACTATGCCGCAAGATCAACAAATTGATCAACAAAAGATCTCTAAGTTAAAACAAAAAATATCTATTTTAGAAAGCCAGCTCGAAGAGATTCGTTTACAAACCCATGTCCTTTTAGACATCGCACGTGCTCTTAATGCATCTCTCGATACACGAGTTATTGCTTCCAATATCATAAGCGCCATTGTTTCTCTTATTGGTATAAATCAAGCAAGTGTTTGTCTTTATAAAGAAAAAACACAAGATTTTGAGGTTATTGGCGTATTTGATTCGGTCACGCTTTCCCCTCAAATACCTCCTCATCTTGATTTCTCATTTCTAAAAAAAATATTAGCTGATGGAGTTACATATTACCGTTCACCTCAGAGTTCACAGGATTGGGAATGGGTTTGTTGCCTGCCTCTTCAGAATGCACAGCACAAAATAGGAACCATCAATATTCATGCCATTCGCCAGGCAGAAATCAGCGCTGAGCAAATGGAGTTTTTAGAAACTGTTGCCGGTCACGCCTCTTCTGCTTTGGAAAATGCGCTTCTTTATGCCATCGTTGAACGAGAATCAATCACAGACGGACTAACTGGCGTATATAATCACCGTTACTTTCAAAAACGTTTGAAGGAACACATCTCACTTAGTCAACGGCGTAAGCGCCTAGTCACTTTTGGCTTACTTATTGTTGATGTTGATAACTTTAAGCTTTGTAATGACCGATACGGTCACCAATTTGGAGACGTTGTGCTTCAAACGATTGTAAGAGAACTTCGCAAAAACTTGAGAGAAGGAGACCTTATTGCCCGCTATGGAGGAGAAGAGTTTGTAATTTTAGTTCCTGAAACGACCGAGAAAATAGTCCTGCTAATCAGTGAAAAAATTCGCAATGTAGTTGAAAACACTCAGGTTCATTGCCCACGAACCAACAAAGACGTATCGGTTACTGTGAGCATAGGAACAACACTTTGGCATCCTTCAGATTCACCGTCTTCATTAATTTCGAGGGCAGATCATGCCCTTTATAAAGCCAAAAAATCAGGGCGTAATCAAAGCGTCTTTGAGTGAACCTAACTTGATAACGCAACAAGCACCACTACTTCTTAAAGCAGTGGTGCTTTGCTTTTTATAACAATTTATGTGCAGCTTTCAGATAGACTATACCTCGACAATTCTAGATAAAGGTCCTCGTTTACTCGGGATCCGGCGTATCGACTTTACAAGGTGATAACATGAACTCGTAATAACTGCAAGACAACCTATAAGAAACCCTCCAATTATCAGGACTAAAACCCAAGCTAGCATAAACAACTCCCCCTTTCACACGCATCACATTTGACTATGATACATCTCAGTATTTATTATATCAGATCAAAATAAAAAGGCTAGTGATTTTATTCACTTTCCTATCGTTCGACTTTAATTGTTCTTTTTCTACCATCTTCTTACCCCCAGACACTTCCAAACTCTTCAAAGGGCACTTGTCTTCGCGTGAAGTCATCTAACCATTTTTGGAATGACGCAATTTCTGGTTCAGGGACATGGACAAGAAGCCTAATGACCTCGCTAAATTCTTCCTTTTGAATAACCCAAGTATGTTGAGTAAACTGATATTTAAGCTGTTCATACCACTCATAAGGTACACGCAACACATATACCTTATAAAGTTTTAATTTCTTTAGTTCAGTCTCTGTAATAACCTGTCGGGCGGTCCCTCCATAAGCCCTAGAAAGTCCCCCTGTCCCAAGAAGAATTCCTCCAAAATACCTGACTACAACCAATAAAATGTTCCAAATATTTCGGTGTTGCAGAACATCAAGTATAGGGCGTCCGCCAGTCCCTTGCGGTTCACCATCATCGGAAGCCTTCTCAATAAACCCATCATGCAAACGATAGGCATAAACGTAGTGTCGGGCATTGGGATAATCTTCCCGAATTTTTTTCATAGACTGTTCTATTTCTTCTATCGTAGATAAAGGTACAGCAATTCCAATAAAGCGAGACTTATCAATAACTTGTTCTCCAGTAGTCACTTGAGTTAGCGTATAAAAATCTTCCACTTTACATCCCCTATTTGCGATTTTGAGCTTTAACGAGAAAGGATTCAACATCAATAATAAAGCGCTCATGTTTTCCGACACCAATTTGCCCTATTTCATCACATGCTTCGACAGCAAAAACCAAACGTTTGCGGTCAATTTCTACAAGTTCAGCCATTGCAGAAACTTTAGCACCCAATGGAGTCGCCGCTGTATGCACAATACTTAGAGAAGTACCCACGCTCGACTGTCCTACTGATAAATTCAAGGCATTTACCGCGGCTTGCTCCATAAGTGCCACCATTGCAGGCGTCGCAAAGACCTCTAATAATCCACTGCCCATTGCTTTGGCAGTATTTAAAGAAGTTACTATCGTTTGAGCTTGTCCCCGTAACCCAATTTCCAAATTCAATATTAAGCACCTCCTCTTGACTTTATTTTACTAATTGTACCACAGACATACAATTAGCGTTGTGAAATATCACAACGCTAATTGTATGCTATAAGCCTAGTAACCGATCATTACATCCTTGCTATCCAATAACCAATATAACCAACAACAACGATTCCAATAACATGAACGACCCACCAACCTGTACGAAACATTCCCCAAGTTCCTAAGTCGATGCGCTCACGTATGTCAGCCATTTTTTCACCCTCTTATTACATTAATGGTGAGCAGGGCCTTGTGAAATATCACTGAGTGCATCGCCTGCTTCATCAATATGGATTTTTTCAATAGCCAAGTCACCAATGGCTACAATTCCTAACAATTTTCCCTGTTCCACGACTGGCAATCTTCTGATTTGATACTTCGACATCAAATCAGCCGCTTCATGAACATCTTGAGAAGACGTCACACTAACGATATTTGTACTCATGACATCCTTAACTGCAGTATTATTAGTATTTCCTCCACCCGCGACAACTTTTAGAACAATATCTCGATCTGTTATAATTCCAACTAATTCATTGCCTTTACAAATTGGAATTGAACCAACATCGATTTTCTTCATCAACTGTGCTACCTGAACAACTGAAGTATCTGGGGAAGCCCAATCAACAGAACTCGTCATAACGTCACGTACTTTCATACTACTAGTTCCTCCTATTATAATTTTTATTTTGGCAAAGATAGTATTAACAACTTTACAAATAACAATGCAAGATTACCTAAAATAGCCTTGAGAAAGTTCTAATGCGCCTCTTTCGATACAGGATGGTAAGGAACACTCGTAACAAGAATACTTTTTCGAAAAAGTAACATCAGCTTCATTAACTGACCGGTCTGATTATGGAGGAGGTTTTGCCATAATTTTTCCGGAACATATTCTGGAATTGCGACTGTAATTGTGTCGAAATTTCCTTTCTTCTCAATTTCTTCAACATAATTCAAAAAATCATGAACGGTGGCACGATAAGGGGACTCTACAATTTCTAACGGTATCTCCATGTGATTTTCCGTCCAATGCTTCAGTACTTTTGCTTTCCGATTGGGGTCTGAGGCGACATGAACAGCTGTTACTTGAGGGGTCAAAGAATACGCATATTTCAAAGTCTTTAATACTATTAAGTTCAAATCGTAAACCGGAACAATCACTTTATTGCGATAGTCCGACAGCTCAACGTGCGCCCTCCGCCGTTTTAATTTAGTCACATGCCTGTGAAAGCTCTCTACGGCTTCTGGGGTAATCTCTACGTCCCGGACCTCGCCTTTATAGACACAACGTATACCTCGGAACATTAAAACGAGAATAGGCATGATCACCAGAATAATCCAAGCCCCTTGTGTAAATTTCGTTATTATAAACACGACTAAAACAAGAAACGAGATGGTGCCTCCAAAGCCAAATATAACCAAATCAGACTTCCATTTTTTACCTTTTTCTTGCCAGACATGTTTGGCAAGGCCCAGGCCTGTTAAAGTAAACGAAATAAATACGCCAATGGCATAGAGAGGAAGCATCATATGAGTGTCTCCATGAAATACGATAATTAGCAAACTAGATACTACAAATAACGTCCAAATCCCTACGCTATAAACCAAGCGATCCCCTAGGTTTTTAAAATACCTTGGCGCGTATCCGTCTCGAGCCATTAAGCTCAATAAAATCGGTAACCCGGCATAGGGCGTACTTGAGGCAATGATGAGAATTGCTGCAGCTGTACCCATAAGAATAAAATAGAGAATGGTTTTACCAAAAACAATTAACCCTAACTGATTTAAGACAGTATTCCCCTCAGCCGGGACAAGGTGATAGGCACCAGCCAAATACGTCAACCCTATTAACCCAATAGAAACAATGATACCTAAAGTTAACAAGGTGTGAATGGAACGCTTCTGAGCCGGGTTTTTGAAAGCAGTAACCCCATTACTTACTGCCTCAAACCCGGTTAAGGCCGTTGTTCCTCCTGCAAACGCTCTCGCTAAGATAAACCAAGTCATCCCACTTGCCGAGGACGCGGCAATGTGCCCTGTATTAACCGCCACAGGGGTTACACCATGAACTAAAACCTCAACCAGGCCAGTCCCAATTAAGAGTGCTAATGTCGAGATATATAAGTAAACAGGCACCGCAAACAAGCGGGCAGATTCTTTTAAACCACGCAAATTAACCCAAGCCATAAAAACGATAATCAAGCAATCGGCTAAAACTTTGTGGGGAGTTGGAGCCAACCATGGGAAAATTCCGGTCAAATTCTCTATTGCTGAACTAACACTGACGGCAACCGTCAAAACGTAATCCATCGTTAAACTTGCACCCGCAACAAGACCAAAGTTCTCACCGAGATAAGCTTTAGCAATGGTATATGATCCGCCACCTTCAGGATACTTCTGAATCGCTTTGCGATAAACAAGGAAAATACTAATTACCAGTAAAACGATGGCAAAGGAAATTTTCAAAATGTAAGCATAACCTAACGATCCCACCAGAAGAAGGACATATAATATCTCGTCTGGGGCATATCCCTCTGAAGAAATAATGTCCGAACCAAAAACTGGGATTCCCCCTAAAACACCGACTTTTGAATCCTCAGCATTTTGTGTTGCTAATGGATGACCGAAAATCAAAGTACGCAGTCTTAACGACAATAATCTATTGTTATTAGCCATCAGAAACGCTGCCTTCTTTCGCCAAATAAATTAATGCCCAAACTCTGTTTACTCTTCTCTTCTCTTTTCTATCTCTATCCAGTAGTTATTCGAATATTTCTCGTGGGTTTTACCTATGTATTTTTCCAATAAGTAACTAATTTACGATCTACACCCAAATTTTACAGCAAAATTACTTGTATATACCCTAGATCAATCCATTAATTTTTAGGTTTTGTACCAGAAACGATGGCAACAACTCCACCAGCCAAATTATCAAAACGTGTATCTATCAGCCCACACTCTGCAAAAATACGGGCAAGTTCTTCCTGAGCAGGAAATTCTCGAGCAGAGTCATGTAAATATTGATAAGCGCTGGCTTTTTTGGCCCAAATTTTGCCCATTAAGGGGACAAGCTTTTCGAAATACACCCAATAGGCTTGTTTGAACACAGGAAACGATGGTTTAGCCATATCCAACGATACGACCTTTCCTCCGGGTTTAACGACACGTGCCATCTCTCGTATGCCCTGGCGTAAATCCGGTAAATTACGCAGGCCCCAACCGACTGTTACCCCGTCAAATGTCTGATCCGAAAAAGAAAGCTTCATCGCATCTCCTTGGATGAATCGGATACGGGCTTTCTTCGGTGAATGTTTCAATGAATCTTTAGCTACAGCCAGCATTTTTTGAGAAAAGTCTAATCCCGTGACGTTTCCTTTTAAACCAACGACTTTCCCTAATTCCAGAGAAAGTTGACCTGTCCCACAACATACATCAAGAATATGCATACCTGGCTTTGCTCCAACTCGTTCCACTGCAATTCGTCGCCAACGTTTATCCATTCCCAGGCTCATCAAGCTATTCATCAAATCATAATGGCCTGCAATAGAATTAAAGGTCTCTTTGACATAAGTCGCTTTATCTTTACCCGCAAAATCCATAATTTTTCTCCCTATCTATTGATTCATCATTCTTAATAGTATTTGACATTCCTTTAAATAGTACGCGATCATTAACCCCTTGTCTAGGTCCTTCCTTCTCAAAACAACGATGCACTATTAAATATTTGGGAAAATAATCTTATGACTCTTTCCTTAAAAAGCCAAAGCCCTTATACTGTATATAACACTATACTGTAATAAACAGTACGAGGAGGTGAATCATTGACTCCGTCGAAACAAAGTCGTCACACTAATGCTTTTATTCTTCTATTTCTTGAGGAATTATCTGTAGCCTATGGCGCTCAAATTCTCTCCCACTTACAGTCAGAATTACCGTATTGCTTATCAGATAGCCCCAGTGTTTATCGTGCCCTTCAGGAAATGGAGGAAAAGGAGTGGGTAAAATCCCATTGGGAATCTACGCAAACCGGCCCTCCGCGCAAATGGTATAGCGTTACAGATCAAGGACGAGAGGCCCTCCAACGATATGCAGAAGACATCGTGCAACGACATGCAAATTTTAACTTTTTTCTTGCCCATTATGCTGCATTAAACTTGAATCAATAATGTATAGATGAAAGGAGTCTCCTATTATGAGTCCCAAAAAGCCAATAGAATATTCAACAATCGGTATACTTTCTTTAGCCCATATGCTTAATGATATGTACAGTAACTATTTACCCCAAATGCTCCCTTTTCTAGTGGCCGCGACAGCTCTTAGCACCACTCGGGCAGCCATCCTAGTATCAGCGTTCACGATTAGCTCCTCCTTCATTCAGCCACTTTTCGGATATTTTCTTGACCGGCAAGGAAAACGCTGGCTTGTCCACATAGGCACTTTATGGATGGCAGTTATGCTTAGTCTAACCGGACTGGTTCAGAGCTATCTCCTTCTAGTCCTTCTGGCTGGTTTGGCTGGACTCGGTACAGCCGCCTTTCACCCTCAGGCTTCTACGATGATCACGGTTGTCAGTGGCGACAGAAAAGCAGTTCTTCTATCCACCTTTGTGGCCTTCGGAAATATCGGTTTTGCTCTCAGCCCACTGCTACTCGTCCCCTTATTTCAAACGTATGGTCTTCACGCAACCATATACACCGTTATTCCGGGAATTCTTGTTGCGCTTTTACTCTTTTTCTTTGCCCCCAAGAATGATGTCCTCGGAGGAAGTGCCCCAAGCTTGTCTGAAGTAGTACATTCCTTGATGTCAGCAAGATTAGAACTACTGGCAATTACCGGGGTCATTGCCATTCGTTCTTTAGCCTATACCGGCTTGTTAACGATCCTTCCCTTATATTTTCAAGCTCAAAAGCTCTCTTCCGTTGCCTCGAGTCATTTAGTCTTCATTATGCTGTTCTCTGGAGCAATCGGCGGGGTCCTGGGGGGATTAATTTCTGATTATTATGGTCGCAAACCCTTAATCGTTGGTTCGCTTATTCTAACGACTCCTTTATTCTATAGCTTCTCTTATACCCAGGGGACTCTGAGCATTGTTTTCTTAGCGCTTGCTGGGGCATGCTTATTGTCAAGTTTTTCTGTAACCGTTGTTGCCGCACAAGAAGCAATACCGAATAATAAATCTTTAGCAGCCGGATTATCCATGGGATTTGCCGGAGGAGTCGGTGGTCTTATGGTCATCTTAATTGGCCGTATCGGAGATTTCTACGGTCTATCCACTGCTATTTCTGTGTTATTTTTTCTTCCCATTGTAGCAGGAGTTATCGCACTGCTCATGAAAAGTAGGCCTACAGCAAAAGCAGAACGAATAGCAGCTCGCTGATCGAGCACGACACAGTAACCTTAACATCATTACGAATTCACAACAGTCAATGGGTACCCCATAGGGGCAATTCATGAATTGCCCCACAATAATTTCTTATTCCCCTTGCGGGACCTTGAAGACATATGCTTTCTGACTAACACAAAAAGGAAGGACTCGCGTAAACAACCCCTTCCTTTTTGTGTATCTAACGTTTTTAAAAACATGATTTAATAATAGTTCAATTATCATAACTCGGATAGCAATCTATGAAAATTATTACCATTTGTTTCCATAAAACCCCTAGCTTCAGCTAGGGGTTTTATGGAAAATCTAAACTCTTAATTAGCATTTTGTGGTATAATTGGCTAATCAGCTTCGCTGATCGACAAGTACAAGTCGTTAAAACGTTTAATCACCCAAGAATCCCCCAGCGTCATCTGTGGGGAGTGTCAATTTGGCTCCGTACCTACCATTGTTTCTCCTCGCTCTGTAAGCACCCAAAACGTGTACGTTTCGGACGAAGCAAACCCACATCCTTCACACCGACTGCTTTCCCGCTCATGACCACAGCTCGAACTACAGGACTGAGTGAATTGTTCGTTGCGAATATAGCCCATATGCTCCATTTGCTCCAAGGCGCTTTCAAGCTCTCTGACCGAACAACCAACTTCATGGGCCAACTGTGTCATAGATAATGATTCCTTCCGTGCGAGTATTTTCATGATGCTTGTTAACATATCTATTCACTCCCAGAGGGTTTATTGAAAACCGAGAGCCAGGCCACCGTGAAAAACAATCCACCCCGCGACAAAACTAAGAATTAAGTTATAAGCGATTCCAAAGCTAGTCCAACCTAAGCTTCCAGATTCCTTATACGTAGTAATAACTGATGCGAGACAGGGAATATAAAGCATATAAACAACCAGAAACGTATAGGCCCTCAGAGGAGTCATGGCTCCCGTCATAGCTTGAGCTATAGACTGGGAAGCATCTGCCGCAACACCATACAAAATACCAAGCGTTGATAAGGTTGTTTCTTTAGCAGTGAACCCAAAAACAATCGCGACCATAATCCGCCAGTCAAATCCTAACGGCATCCCAACAAAAGCTAACAACCCTCCCATTTTTCCAGCCCAGGTCGCGTTCATGGGAACCCCTTGTGGATAAGAACTCAGTACCCAAACTACAATTGAAGCCACTAAAATAAAAGTCCAAGCTCTTTTAAGAAACGAGTATGTTTTGTGCCAGGTTGGAATCAGGACATTGCGCAATGTGGGAACATGATACAGAGGCAGTTCCATAACAAAAGCCGACCGTTCTGTTTGCTTGACTACTCTTCTTAAAAAAAGTGCAGAGAACATCACTAGAACCATACTTATGAACAGCAGACTTAACATCACAACTGATCCCCAAGTACCAGGGAAAAAGGCTGCTACAACAGCACTCATGACCCCTAAACGTGGAACACAAGGTATCAGCGGATTAATGAGCATAGTAATCAACCGATCTTTAGGATCTTCAAGCGTTCGTGTCGCCATAATTCCTGGAACGTTACACCCAAAACCAGAAACTAACGAGAAAAATGATTTTCCATGCAGACCCATCAGTTGCATAAATCGATCACCTAGAAACGCAGCTCGTGCTAAATAGCCACTATCTTGCATAAAAGAAAAGAAAGCAAAAAATATTGCAATTTGAGGAACAAAAGCTAAAACTGCACCAACCCCTGCGAAGATCCCATCCCTCACCAAGCTCTGGACAAAATCCGGGACGTGACCCCATTGCAATAAACTCACAACTACGTCCGATGCCCAGGCCATACCTTGTGAAACAGCATCCCCTATTGGCGCACTAGCAACAAAAGAACCCCAAAACACTACCGCCAATACCGCAAGCATCATTGGATAACCCCAAATCGGAGATAGAACCCAGCGATCTATTTGATCTGTCCACGTAGGTTTAGCGGGATTTTCGTGCGTCCTAAATTTGGGAAGAATCTGAGAAATATACTTATATTTAGCATCCGCAAAGGCCATTTCAAAATGATCCTTGCTCCACCCTTCTGCCTCGTAAGACCGGAGCAACGCTTCACCTGGGAGTTCCCCTTGTCCTTGTAATTCGTAACTTACAGTATCTCCTGAATCACAGCAGGAATCGCTATTTTTACTTTTCTGAGACTGAGAGGTGTTAATCTTCCATTCCTGTCCGATTTCCGGATCTCTCTCTAGACGTTTAAGAGCTAACCACCGCAATGGATACTTTGTTGCCCATGTGGTATTAACCAGTAGTGCTTCCATGGCCTGAATCTTATGTTCAAGTGCTTCCGGATAAGAGACTTCCACTGCTGATAGGTTCTGCTCTAGTTGTCCCACACGTATGGCTTCCGTTAAAAATTCTTCAATTCCTTTACCCTTGGCTGCAACAATTTCAACCACAGGAACATTTAATGCCCTCGCCAACTCAACTGTACGGATTGTAATTCCAGCCGCCTGAGCTAAATCCATCATATTTAAGCCAATAACGACGCGAGGTGCAAGCTCCAGTACCTGTAAAACTAAGTATAGATTCCGTTCAATATTCGAAGCATCAACCATCGCCATGACGACATCTGGTTTTTCGCGCAGAATATATTCGCGTGTAATGATTTCCTCTTGAGAGTAAGCAGTCAAACTATAGGTTCCCGGAAGGTCAATTAATTCTATCTCTAGATTGGCTCTTTGGATTAATCCCGACTTTCGTTCAACTGTTTTTCCTGCCCAATTGCCAACTTGTTGGTTTGAGCCAGTTAAGACATTGAAAACCGTACTCTTCCCTACATTAGGATTTCCTATAAGTGCTATCTTCATGGCTTAGCCGCCTCCCTTTTTCTGCTCTTAAATCATGTCCTAAGCGGCAACTCATTATAATCAAAGCAAGTTTATTAAACACATTAACTTATCGACTCGCTAATAATTGTTCCCTTTGCCCTTGATGAATATCCTTGACAATAATTTTGGCACATTCCCCTCGGCGCATCGCTAAATAGTAACCTTTTAGGCGAACCTGAAGCGGACCGCCCCAAGGAGCACGACGAACAACCTCTAACTCAACCCCAGGGACAATACCCATATCCATCATTCGGCGACGCAATGCTCCCCCACCTTCAATATGCTCAACACACGCTCGTTCTCCGGGCAATAAATCTCCTAATATGCGATCCATCGCTCCCACCTCCTATATGAAATGATAATCGTTCTCAATAAAAGTGTTAAAAATTAACTGAGAATTTATCTCATTTGTTATAGCATACTATTCTTTCCCGACCCTGTCAATAGGAATTAATAGCGCCAAAATCATACCATTAAATCCACCTCTTCGATACGGATTAGCCACCCAGCACCCACGGTCTCGATAATTGCACTGATACCAAAACTGACTGCATTAAAAGTAAAGATATTTTGCTATACCAACAAAAAAAGACCAAGGGGTTACCCCTGGCCTTTTGTTAATTTTTTTAATAACGACGCATTGATTGGAAACAATCTCGACAATACACTGGTTTTTCACCGGAAGGTTGGAAAGGAACTTCAGTTTGCACACCGCAGCTCGCGCAGACTGCAGGAAACATTTGACGTTGTGGGCGACTACCGTTACTACCAAAACCACCACCGTAGTTATTTCGACCACCACCTGTTTGTTGCTTGCGGGCATGACGGCAAGCTTGGCAACGAGTTGGATCGTTTTCAAATCCTTTTTCAGCAAAAAAATCTTGCTCACTCGCTGAAAATATGAATTCCTGACCGCAATCGCGGCATATTAAAGTTTTGTCTTGAGCCATAATAACTCCTCCTTATTGGGTGTTCCTTGTACGCGTGGGATCCTCCACTAATTTTCATCCGTTCACCGAATAAGGTCAGAATTATGGATTCCAATTTTAGTTAGGCCCATGTCTTAACAAGCACACGGTCAGTATAGCAGAGCAACTGCATAGAAGCAACTAAACTTTCTCTCCAAGGATATTGCTTCCATATATTCAATATACATAAAACCAAGAAATTTTAACTAAAAGCGCAAAAAGTGACAAAAAACAATTTTTATGAAAATCACAAAAAATTAACCGCTCCATTTACGAGCATGTTTTTTAGTTCCATTTTGTCAACCCCCTGCCCTAGAGCAATACTTAAAAATAGCCTCACCTTTTCCGTGGACAAGTCTGCTGCAAACCAAGCCCCAACTCTTTCTAGATCTGCCCCTCCGCCTGGATATCCATAGACAGAAGCAGTACGTCCGAATAAACAACGTGACGTTATAACAACTGGAATGCCGGTCGCAACAAGGTCCGAAATCTCTTTGACGAGTTGGGGGGGCAAGTTTCCGCGGCCAAAGGCCTCAATTACCAATCCTTCTGTTTGATCTTGAACAAGTGCCCGTATGATATTTGGAGACATTCCAGTATAGACCTTACAGATCCCAACCTTGGCTAACCTCTGGGGAACCCCAAGTTTAAACGTCTGTTCCGCTTTGCGATGCCAAATAACTTCCCCTGTATCGATACTACCTAAGGCTCCTATATCTCCTGAATGAAAAGCATCTATATTACTGGTATGCAACTTACGCACATCACGGGCGGCATGAATTTTCTCATTAAGAGCAATGACTACTCCACGGTTGACAGCCCGAGGATCAAGTGCTATGCGCATTGCATTATGCAAATTACGTGGACCATCTGAATCACTCTCTGATGCGTCTCTTTGGGAAGCAGTAAGAATTACCGGCCGGGGGTCTTTAAGGGCAACATCCAGAAAATAAGCTGTTTCTTCCAACGTATCTGTACCATGCGTAATAACGATACCTCTTAAGAAGGGATCCAGCAAGAAGTTTCGTTCGACTTCCAAGGCTAACTTGTTCATGTGCAAGGGGTCAATATTGCAGCTTGCAACATTACTAAAATCGCAGATTTTCCAATCGGCCTGCTGCGAAAGCTCTGGTAAACTCTCGATCAGTTCATGACCGCTCACGGCCGGAATCACCTTTCCTGCTTCATCCTTGCGCATGGCAATGGTTCCACCCGTAGCAATAAGAAGCACTTTTTCCTTCTTTCTCACACTTCCTTCACCGGACCTATTCCTAAATTTATCGTAATGTTCATCGCGACCCCTCCGTTTACCTTATTTTACCACACGAAAAAGGAAAATTTATTATCTTCCCTCTCATATCTTATCCTAAGAGTATTGTAACATGAGGAGGAGGACTTTTTGAATCCAAATTGGACACCTACTGCACGACGTCTAAGGGAAAAAAGATTATGGATACTTGGTTATATCTCTGAGGATTTTGAGGATGATTTGCGTGCCATTGACTCACTTCGACAACACGGTTCCCAGATTGATGCCTCTGCTGACTTTGCCTTTCAACTTCAATCGAATGGTCAGTTCAGCGGTCAAATTAATAAGCTCGCGCTTCAAGAAGCCATGGCCCAAAACATTGCTCCCCTTATTCTTTTCCATAATTTCAACGGAAAAATCTTCGATCCTCAACCTTTACGTTCTGTATTGGCTTCCACCGCTGCCCAGCGGAATTGCATACGTCACATGATTAACTTACTTCCTCCTGCGGTCGCTGGGGTCCATGTCGATTTTGAAGGTTTGGAAGCCCCTTATCGAATTCCGTTTTTATCCTTTCTTGAATCATTAAAAGCAACATTACATGATCTGGGTATCCTACTAACCATTGCAGTCCCCGCAAAACGTTCCGAGTGGGAAGCACCAGGCTATGATTTTGCCGGCATAGGGCAGTTGTGCGATTCGATTACCTTAATGACCTATGACGAACATTTTTCCGGCGGTTCACCCGGTCCCATAGCAAGTTTACCTTGGATGACCGAAGCACTGGATTATGCCATCCGATATATTCCGCGCGAAAAACTATTATTAGGAATCCCTGTATATGGATATGATTGGTCCAATGAAGCAACGCGTATGGTTCCAATGCGGGATATACCCGGGTTGGTCGCTCGAACCAATGCCCGCATCCTTTGGTCAGATCCTGCTGTTGAACCTTTTTTCTATTATTGGGAAGGGCGTCCTCGTCACACGGTATGGTATGAAAATGAACTATCAGCCAAGATTCGCTTTGGTTTTGTCAAGAGTTACCGCTTACAGGGTATTGCCATTTGGCGCCTCGGGTATGAAACAAGTCGTTTCTGGCAAGAGGTAACAAACAAACTCAAACGATAGATAGATTACCTTAGAACATATAAGTAAAAGTGAGCATCTTCACATGAGGATGCTCTACGGATAACAGCTTGTCCTTTCAGTAATTAACCTTTATGATAAAATATAGAAAAATACACAAAGGAGTTGAAAATTTTCATGTATGAACTTAAAAATTATATGGAAATTGTTGTACAACAAGCGCTACAAGATTATCTTCATACAAATTCCATAACCTGTGCTTGTGAACTCTGTCAGGCTGATATTATGGCACTTGCCTTAAATCGTTTGCCACCGCGCTATTATGTTTCTTTACGTGGCGAAATAATGACGCAATGGGAATCTCGTGCCCTTCCAGACCAAGCACGTGTTATGGCAGATATTGTCCGTGCCGCCCAACAAGTTGGTGAAACTCCCTCACACCAACTTGACCAACTCTAAACGGTTAGCGTGAATTTAAAACAATGATGACAATCAACACTGCAAATACAAATAATGTCAATATTCTAAAAGGGGTGTTGACAGCTGATCGCATTCGAACTAAAGTCGGTTCAACGTTCACCATACCCGATTCCTCCTCGCTTCTTTCCATTGTATGGTCCTTGTTGGCCCGCTGTGAAAGATCGTTAAAAAAAGCACGCTACAACCTTAACCGTGCTCAGAAATGAGGCTAATATGTGCTTAAGCCTGAAGAACTTCTCCGTTTTTCTCTGTTTTCGTCTTTATCTACTGAAGATGTCGTCCCTCTCCTCCCTCATTTGCTGGAGCGCCGTTACCGCAGTGGGCAGTTATTATTTGTTGAGGGAGAGATAGGTTCGTCTGTTTATTTTGTCCTTTCCGGACAAGTTAAACTCAGTAAATCAACCCTGAAAGGTGCGGAACAAATTCTTGATTGGTGTGGTCCCTATGATTGTTTTGCTGAAGTCCTACTTCTTGAAGCTGGTTCATATCCCGCTACTGCCCAAGTCCTTCAAGACAGCACTCTTTTAGTTTTAAATAACCAAGTCATGCCCAAAATTCTAGAAACCAACCCGGCCCTATCTCTAGCTCTAATTCGCACTTTAAGTCGACGTTTAAGACTTGCTCAGGAGTTTATACGGATCTTAACAAACCGTTCTACAGCAGGAATACTGGCCGCCCTTTTTCTTCGCCTGGCTCAGCCTGCCCAGAACCCCGGACAACCTATTTTTGTTGATGCTTCATTCACTCATCGCGATCTAGCCAATATGATTGGAACCTCTCGTGAATGTGTTAACCGTACTATTAACGCTTGGAAAAAATCCGGTATCTTGAAACTAGTTGATGATCGATTGGAAATAATTAAGCCTTATGAATTAGCTGAATGGCCGTAATTAAACCCCATGACCTTGGTGCTTTCGGGCCTTTCCATTTGATTAATAATGTGCCAACACTCTTCCCAACCTATGCTCAACTGACGCCGCCAGAAAACCATCGCTGCGCGCAGCTTTTCACACGCTCGATCATTAAGCATGCTTTGGTTCGGTATTTTACCTCCCCAAGCTTTAACCCACTCTGGATAACATTGATTCAGCTCTGATGATTGGCTTTTTAAATAGCGAAGAGTGTAAATAGTCGCTAGCCAATGAAGCACCTCATCCTCTCCTCCTCGAACATACACTTGCCCATCTAGGTCTGCTCCGGTGATCAAAAGCAGTAAAAATAAAAAGTGAATACGTACAGCTTGCCTTAAAACTTCAGGATTCATTTGTAAGATCTCTGCCAATCGACCTATTGGCTTGAGAAAGAGCTTCACACTGGGTTCTCGATAAGTACAAATTCCGAAGGCAGCCAGTGGGATGGGGAAAATATCCTCCAAGCCACTCTCTTGTAGTTGACCCACTAATTCCCGTTCAGCCTGAGCTAAACGTTGTTCTCTTATTAAAAGTTGGTCTTTCGTTTCTTTTAAGAATGATTCTGCGTCTTTGGGACGTTCGGGAAGGAAATCGGCCCATTCACGTAATCGAGAGCGCCGCGGCATTAGAATATCAATTAATGAGCCCGTTTCCTGGTGCAGTAGTTTGAATCCTTGGCGCACACGATCCGGGTCACGATATAGCCCCTGCATTAACATTTCAGCTGCTCGGGGAATTTCTACTGATTCCTCAAACCGAACGATTGCTTCTCCATTTCGCTCCGGAAACTTAAGTCCCATGGCCTGCTCAATATCTAATCGCATTGACGACACCACTGATCCCCCCTTAGGATGGCTCTTGTTTCATCTTATGGGTCCCTGGGTTCATTCAGACCATTCCAGGCGTAAAGTTGACCATTATTCACGGCTTTGTTAAAATAAGTAAAATGACATCAGAAACGAGCTGACTAACATGTCTAAGCGCACTTATCACGAGTTTACCCTTGACTCTTTTCAAGAAGAGGCACTAGATGCCATTGATGCCGGACAATCCGTCATTGTCGCTGCACCCACAGGTACCGGCAAAACCCTTGTCGCTGATTATTTAATTGAAAAAGCCATGAATGAACGTTTAAGAGTGATCTATACCGCACCCATTAAAGCGTTAAGCAATCAAAAATACAGGGACTTCAAAAAACAATTTGGCGAAGATAGGGTAGGTATCATGACCGGAGATGTCGTCCTTAATCCTGCTGCGCCCCTTCTTATTATGACGACAGAGGTTTTTCGCAACCAGGTCATCACAGAAGACCCTAATCTTGAGCAAGTATCTCATATTGTTTTTGATGAAATTCACTGGCTTAATGATGAGGAACGGGGAACCGTCTGGGAAGAGTCCATTATTCTTGCGCCACCGAAAATGAAGATCC
>Ga0074193_1002250_pt1 | contig 18198 bp, 18 predicted proteins | sample EPASupsiteHSE605_FD_64523 | JGI IMG/M metagenome (GOLD analysis project Ga0074193, IMG submission 64523) | Bioremediated contaminated groundwater from EPA Superfund site, New Mexico - Sample HSE6-05 | ecosystem: Environmental > Aquatic > Deep subsurface > Groundwater > Contaminated ... | reverse complement strand
TTCAACTACGTAAAAAGGTAGAGAATCTATCACCGCAACAGGGGTTTCGACGCAAAGTGATAGGCGGTATAAGTGAGGAAGATGTCCAGGAATTTGTTAAGAGCTTATATGAGCAAGCACAAAAAAATGAAGAGATATATAAGAAAAAAATTGAAGACCTTACGTCTTACGGAGAAACACTCAGTGGAAGGTTAGAAAGCGATAAGAGTGAACTTGAGAAGTTGAAGGAATCTGCCGGCTATTTACAATATCTAAATACGAAAATGGAAACGGATATGAAAAAACTCCGCAAGGATCTTGAACAGTCAAGACTGAATCTGGCAGAGGTTAGAAAACTTAAGAACAACGATAAGGAACAAGCTGAGTTAGCCGATAGTTACAAAAAAGAAGTTAAACGTTTAGAAGACGAGGTTTGCCAACTTATCATAGATAAAGAGGAAATGGTAAGACGAGTTTCTGATCTTGAGGAAGAAATTAATTTGAGCCGCAGCCAGTTAGCTGAACGTGGAGAAAACGGTGGGGCTCAAGCAGGGAATAACTTTGGTGGCGACAAGGAATTAGCCTTGACAATGCTGGAAGATAAGGTTGCCATGTTGGAAGGGCAGCTCGAAGAAAGCCATAAGAAATTCAAACGTGAGCAGATAAATGCTGCCAAAATGTCTGAAGAAAATAGTAATCTTAAAGCTAGGATCGATCAGTTAAGAGATGAGACATATAAGCAGCTTGAAGTCCTTGCTGAGCAATTAAAGGAAAGAGGCCAGATGGAAGATCAATTAAGTAATGAGCGTATTCGGGCCAATAATGTGGAAAATGATATGTCTGAGCTTGTAGAAATGGTATTAAATCTGAGAAATAAATTTCAGAACGAGCAAAGGCAGCTTGATGATAAACTTAGTATGGTTAAGAAGAAGCACTTTGAAGAAGAAGATGGTTACCAGTATGTAGAGCAAATTATGCAACAAACTACACAGGACTTGGAAAATATTTTTCTTTCAGCCCAAAATAACGTTAATAGTATATTAAATAATGCTAATGAGAAGGTACAGGAAATGTCAAAGTATTATCAGGTATTCAAATCAGATATCATAGATTTGCATAGTAATCTTGAGAGTCATCAGGGAAAGACTAGTGAATGGATCGAGGCATTATATAGTTCTATTGAGAAATCACATGGTTTAGACGAAATAAAGGATAGTGAAACAGATTAATTTAGTCAGTAGAGTCCTATAGATAATTCTGTACTTTGGTTTAGAACCATAAAAAAACCGAGAGGCTTAATAACCTCGCGGTTTTTTCTGCTTTGGTGCGGAAAGCGCATCCACAGACTTATGAGAACTGCAAATCTACAGCGGCTATTCACCGCCAAAAAAGAATTATTTATATTACGATAACTCTTCCTTTAAAATTTCAATAAAGTGCTTAGTGAGTCCTGGATCAAATATATTTCCCGAGTGTTTTTCTAATTCCTGGATAGCTTCTAATGGTGACATTTGCTTTTTATATGGGCGAGAAGAAACCATAGCATCATAACTATCTGCTATTCTTATTATTCTGGAAAGGAGTGGGATATCTTCCCCCGCTAATCGGCTTGGATAACCTGTGCCGTCATAATTTTCGTGGTGGTGGAGGATAATTGGCGCAATAGTTTCCAACTGTTTTATGCCTTGTACGATCCTGCTTCCCCATTTGGAATGCTGCATAAATATATTCCATTCATCTGAAGTAAGATTTTCCGATTTATTTAATAAACTGCTGGCTATCTCGATTTTGCCAATGTCATGCAGGAAAGAAGCATAGCTTAGGTATCGAATTTCCTCTTCAGACATTCCCAGCCTATTTGCAATTTTCCTGGTATTTTCTAATACTCTTTCTGAATGACCATATGTATATCGGTCTTTGGCGTTAATTATTGAGATGAGTATACGCGTTGAAATTATGAATTCTGGAGTATCTTCAGAGGTTTCAAGTTTATCAAAAACTGAAAAAAAGAGCTTGACTTTGTCCCTTTCGAGGCTTTTTGCATTATATAGCGCTTCATCAGCACATTTAATTAAATCTTTAGCATTTTTAGCATTTTTAGGATATGCAGCAACACCACAAGAAATTGTAATTTTCCCTTCTGTTTGGTTTTCGTCACCAATGAAAGAATGTGCATTAAAATTAGTTCTTATCTCATGTGCAATTTGTATCGCTATATCTTCCGCACAATCCGGAAGCACAAGGACGAATTCATCCCCGCCATAACGAGCAGCAAATCCCGAACCGACGTTGATCTTCGATAGTATTTGCCCTACGTCTTTCAAAATCTGATCTCCTGCAAGATGACCAAAACTATCATTGTATTGTTTGAAAAAGTCAACATCTAACAGTATTAAAGAAAGAGGCTGAATATTTGCTTCACATTCTTCCAGCTGTTTCCCAAGTTGTTCATAAAAATACCGATGGTTATACAACCCTGTTAAAACATCGGTATTCACCATTATCGCTAAATCATGGCTGAATTGATTTTCAAGATCAGAAAAACTACCGACATACCAACCCACAATAAAGATAATACAAATTAATATTAAATTACTTTGTAAATTATTTATAGCTATTGGGCTGGTACTTTGTATCCAGTCTAAAACAACGAGGATGAGACTACTACCTGCTATCATAAAATAACTATATTTTTTACCAAATAGTGATGCGGTAATTAGCACTGGAAGAATAAAAATACCCTTAACGTAATTCGTCTTTTCAGTATCCCAATATATTGCTGCAGCTGCAAGAATCAATGGGAATACTGTATAAAGAATATTTATAAGAATTGCAAGTCCCTTATGGAATTTATTAGCTTCATTGTTGTACCATATTATTGAAAATAAGAATATTACACAAATAAGAAAAATGGACCGTGCTGTATATAGATGAAGAATGTTCTCCGAAAATAGTTGTTTATCCAAGGTAAATACCAGCACAATCAATAGAATGGAAAACATATGTGTGGTGGTAATTATTTCATTTAATTGAAGCTGTCTTAGTTTTTTGCGTTCCTGCATTTTGATTAGAAGTCCCTTCTACGTTAGCGATGAATTAAGGTGGCTTTCGCCACCTTAATTCTATTTTTTTAATGATTCTGGAACAGCCGGCTGGTAGTGAGACCATAAGCAAGCTGAAGCCGAAGCTACATTCGCTACAAGAATAAGTAAGGTTACCATAAAGCTTAAAAGTATATATCCATATTTTTTCATTGATTACACCTCCTTTCTCAGAAAAACCTATCTAAGAACAGCATAAAAGAATGCCCTGAATAACTAAGATTAAAGGTACTCCACATTTGTCCCAAAACAATACTTATATAAACATCTTCTGCCCATGGTTGTAAACTCTGCCTGATGATAAATGTGCAAATACATACAACAAAGAAAGCCAGAAATGAGAAGGTGCGCAAAGACCGTTTTCTTTGTGGAGAAATGATCGGAGCTGCTTTGTTTTCAACTGGAGCAAAACACCAGATAAGCACAAAAGATATTAGAACCATTAATAAACAAAGCAAATCAGTGATGAAGGGATTTAAACTAGCAAGCTGCTTTGCGAACAAGGCCAAAGCAGGAAAAATAATCATGGTAATAATTGCGCACCGAATCGGCGAACTGGAATGTGCACCACCAGCCGTATGGCGCACTGATATTGCAGTCAATAAAGCAGCTAATGTCCCCCAAAAGACACCTATCAACCATCCCAAGCCAAGTGTCAAAACAATGTTGATGACGCTTATAGTCAATATTTCTATAGCATATATCAACACCGCTTCTGTTTCATCATTCTGACCAGTTTGAGATGTTAAAAACCTTGCCCAACGTTTGCTGAATATTTCACCGCTCATCGTTTCCACATGTCCTTTTTGGGTTTGAATAACTTCCTAACAATACAGGCTAGAAAAATCATAATTAGGCCCTGAGTAATCCCTAACAGCGTCCATATTGTTTGATTTTGAATAACCTGTTCAGACTGCATTCCGCTAAAATAAAGGAAGGGTTCTTGGACAGCAAGCTCTACCAGAGCTACAACGGCAGTACTGATAAAAACAAACAAAAAACTTGATGATGTAGGTACATGCGTAGTCATAATTAAAAAAATGACCATTAGAAGAATCCCGGCTAATAAATGAAAACCCACTAAGCCATAAATATCTCTTACAATAAATATCATTAGGGATATAAAACTTCCTACTAAAGCAATTCTGCCCCATCTTAATGGCACGCGCGCGAGCGCCAAGCTCATTGCTAATGAACCCATCATCTCTGGTATTCCTGCAATTAGAAATAATATCGCTTTCAACATTTGACCAAATCATCCCAATCACTTTTATTTTAACAATTTTTAGAGTATGTTCTACCATGGTGAACATAAATCCTGCTTTATCCCCAATATCCAACATAAAAAAACATTTAAATTGCATCCTTTGAATCACGCGTAAGTATAAGAGCTACTTGACGCCAAGCTTTTATATATTTGATTTTGTTCGGTAAGGTTCACTCGTGCGGATGTGGGGGGTCAGTAAATCAATTTGAGTTACTGTAAAAAAGAAACAAATAATATGATTGGGGGGGAACCGATTGGGGTTTATAAATGGCAGTAAAAACGGCAGTAAACTTGAGATGGTAGTAAATGGGCAAAAAATAAAGAGGCCCGAAAGCCTCTATATTCCTTATGGTGCGGATGAGAGGACTCGAACCTCCACGCCTCGCAGCGCCAGATCCTAAGTCTGGTGCGTCTGCCAATTCCGCCACATCCGCATTTAATTTGATACAACCAGTATTATAACCTGATACCAGGATTATTTCAACCTAGTTTATACAGTTGTTATTATTAGGATTTTATCATGAGTACAAAATATGACAATAAAAGCATGCATGAGTAAACTTGTTTGGGTAATATATGATTAAAAACACAGTTAAGTGACTATGGGCCTAGAGTAATTTAATTCGGGAGAAATATAAGGAGGGTGTTTGTGTCCATTATTATAAGAGGCGGAACACTGGTTACTATGGACCCGGGACGAACAATATTGAATGCCGATATTCGCATAAAAGATGATCGTATCGCTCAGTTTGGCAAAATTAATTCAGAGCAAGGTGATCAGGTAATAGATGCTGAAGGTATGTTGGTGATACCCGGTCTGATCCAGACCCATGTTCATTTGTGCCAAACTCTGTTTAGAGGGATGGCAAATGATTTGGAACTTTTAGACTGGCTCAACCTTAAGATTCTTCCTCTGGAATCGGCGCACGATGAAGATTCTCTTTATTATTCATCCCTATTGGGTTGTGCCGAGCTATTACGCGGAGGTACAACTTCTATTATAGATATGGCTACGGTACGCTACACGGATTCTGTATTTACAGCTGCTGATAGAGCGGGGTTACGTTATCTGGGCGGTAAATGTATGATGGATCATGGCGATAAGGGGGCTCTGCCTCTGATTGAGGATACCAGTTCATCTCTTCAGGAAAGCCTGGATTTACTTGACAGGTGGGATGGAAAAGCTAACGGACGGCTGCGTTACGCATTTTGTCCACGCTTTGTACCTTCCTGCAGCCACGATTTGTTGAGGGAGATTGCGGCCTTATCGATCCAATACCAGGTTCCGGTTCATACCCATGCGTCAGAAAACAAAGCCGAAATAAAGCTGGTTGAGGGAGAAAGGGGTAATCGCAATATTGTATACCTGGATAAGCTTGGTTTATGTAATGAAAAATTAATTTTGGCTCATTGCGTTCATCTCGATGATGAGGAGAAACATATTCTATCTGCCAGCCACGCAAATGTATCTCATTGTCCTTCAAGCAACCTAAAACTGGCTTCGGGAATAGCTCCCATTCCGGAACTCATAAGTCAGGGTGTTAATGTAAGTCTGGGCGCAGACGGTGCCCCCTGTAACAACAACCTAAACATGTTCATAGAGATGCGCACAGCCGCCTTGATTCAAAAGCCGCTCCATGGCCCGACCAGTATGCCAGCGCCAACCGTCTTTGAGATGGCAACGCTTGGTGGAGCCAAAGCTATGGGTTTGGAAACTGAGCTCGGCAGTCTGGAGCCGGGTAAGAAGGCGGACATTGTAATCGTCGATTTGAATCAATGGCATACCTGGCCTGACACCGCTGCTGATGTTTATGCACAATTGGTGTACCAGGTTCAGGCACAAGATGTTTATTGCACGATTGTGGATGGGCAAGTACTCATGTTGGCTGGAAAAATCCTGACTATTCCGGAACATGAAACCAAGGAAAAAACTACAGCAGCTTGGGAGCGGGTATGCAGCAGGGCTGGTATATTAATTTAAAGGATATTTTAAGACAAACTAAATATTATTCGAAATTGCAGGTACCTGACTAATGAGGTTAGGTACCTGTGCTTTTAATTTACAAAGATAATTAACTATCTCTCATAGCGGATAAATTGGCGAAGGGTAACCAATACGAATAATTTGACTTATGTTTTGGTAATCTATCATAAAAACAATGGGGGTGTTAAGAATTAAAAAGGTCATTTATCACGATCATGGGGGAGCTCATACATCTGTTGTTGCTTCTGGTATTCATATAGGAAAGCTAAATCCTGATGAGACCCCGAGTAAAGAGCAGTTGATGGATATACCGTTCTTTGATAAAACCACCAAAAACGATTTTGGGAAGATAAAATACATGGGTATAGGTAAAGATGGCAACGAAATCTACACCCTAGGTACGAAGAACATGGATATGGGAATATTACTAACTAATTTAGTTAATCTGCAAGGGATCTCTGACCAGTTTGTATTTTATAACACTATGCCATATGTAGATAATAGATTGCGTTTAGGTGGCTGGCTGTCTCGCGGGATGTCCCTGCCTGCTATAGGACGGCCTCTGGTACTTAGTGGAATAAAGAAAGAATATGCCCGGATAAGCTCATTTGTAAAAAGCATTTGTTCTAACTTAGGAGGATCAAACAATGAAATACTTATTGGTAGGTAAAAACGGTGTTTTTGAAACAATGATAGTAGCCATGGGATTTCTTGGCCTGAATGATATGAATAGCTGCAAGGAATTTGCAAATGTACAAATGGAGAACACAGGCAAAACTATTAAAATAGGCACTGATGCCAAAGGTAATGATGTTTATGTCGTAGGCAATAAATTTCCCGATATTGTGGAAATAGTAAATAATGAACTTAAAGCATTATCCAATAAACCTGTTAACAGTGAATTAACTCTCATTAAAATAGCAACCCAGGGGGATAATTTAAATTCTTATTTAATTGTGCTTGCAAAAATTCCGCTCCTGGGTACTTTATTTGCACACCTGGCAAAATATCTAACCCTGCAAAGTAAAGCCAAGCTGATACAGCAAGGGCAGAATCTGCGGTTAGTGCATCAGGCTGGCCTGGATCCTAAGGTTAATAGGGTAATTGCCGCCAAGCCGTATTGAATTTCTGTACTTGATAATTTTAACTCAAAATGTAGGGTTAGCCTGATGGCAATTTTGTAAGAAGTGAATATGCAAGCAAAAAATTAGAAAAGAGGTAATTTTGCATGGACAACAAGCCTGTTGAAAACCATAAAAGTGCGGCTTGGGCCGACATTGATGAAACAAAATGCATATCCAATGTGGCCAAGCCTAAGATTAAACAAACTATTGATGCCAAGGAATATGTTGATGATAATGAAAAATAAAGAAATATTCCCAGAGCTGATTTTAATATTTTCTTGCTAAGATTTAATTTCTAATCGTGAGAGCATTTTATAGATTTCTAAACGCTCTGCAGCATGTCTTTCTGATTCCTCAAACAATTTTGTGGCTTTCTCAGGAAATGAATTCATGAGCTGAGAGTAGCGAATTTCACCATTTAAAAAGTCTCTATAGGTTTGAGACGGCTCTTTTGAATCGAGCTGGAACGGGTTTTTGCCTTCTGCCTTTAGCCGTGGGTCATAACGGTATAGGTGCCAATATCCTGAATCCACAGCTTTCTTTTCCTCATGCATACTTGAGGCCATTCCAGTTTTAATCCCGTGGCTGATACATGGAGAATAGGCTATAATCAACGAGGGGCCGGGATAGCTTTCTGCTTCTGCAATGGCCTTTGTTGTTTGATTTAAATCGGCACCCATGGCAATTTGCGCAACATAAACATTACCATAGGTGATGGCCATGAGGCCCAAATCCTTTTTGCGGGTCCTTTTTCCGTTAAATGCAAATTTGGCAACAGCCCCGGCCGGTGTGGATTTGGAAGCCTGCCCACCGGTGTTTGAATAGACTTCAGTGTCCATGACAAAAAGGTTGACATCACAGCCGGTGGAGAGTACTTGATCCACTCCTCCATAGCCTATATCGTAAGCCCATCCATCTCCTCCTATAATCCATACAGATCTTTTTTCCAGGTAGTCTTTTTTGGCGGCTATTTCTTGCAGGAGGGGATTATGGGAAATATCCATTTCATCAAGCACATTAGAAATTTCTTGGGCTATGGAAAGGGATGCAGGGCCGTTGTTATAATGATTAAGCCACTTACCAAGCACATTCTTCAGGGTTTCACTGATACCTTCCTCATTAACAACCCGACGTATTAAATCTCCAAGATGTTGGCGAATATGCTCTGCCCCTAGATACATACCGTATCCATATTCTGCATTATCTTCAAACAATGAATTAGCCCAGGCGGGGCCTCTCCCGTTTGCATTGGTTGCATAAGCAATCGAGGGTGCACTGGCACCCCAGATTGAGGAGCAGCCTGTAGCATTTGCAATCATCATACGTTCGCCAAAAAGCTGGGTAAGTAAGCGGATATACGGGGTTTCACCGCAACCCGGGCAAGCTCCGTTAAATTCGAGCAGCGGCCTAACAAACTGGCTGCCTTTTACTGTATTGCGATCCATCAGATCAGGTTTTTCAGTAAGGGTCATGGCAAATTCCCAATTCTCAACTTCTGCATTAAATTCTTGGGAACCAGGGTTCATCGTCAAGGCTTTATCTTTAGCTGGACATATGTCGGCACAATTACCGCAGCCGGTGCAATCAAGGGGGCTAACCTGAACCCGAAGCTGATAGTTTTTTAGTTCTTTGCCCACAGCTTTTTTAGTTTTAAAACCTTCCGGCGCGCGTTTGATTTCATCTTCATCCAGCAAAAAGAGGCGAACTGTTGCATGTGGACAGATATAAGAGCAGCGGCCGCATTGAATACATTTATCAATTTGCCATTCAGGAACTGTTGGCGCTATACCGCGCTTTTCATAGGCGGTGGTGCCCAAGGGGAAAGCTCCGTCCTCCATTCCATTAAAAGAACTGACCGGCAATTCGTTGCCTTCATTACGAGCCATTACACGCTGTATTCGCCGTACAAAATCGGGTTCATCTTTAATTGGCTGCTCTTCATCTTTTGAATCCGCCCATTCCGTGGGTATATTAATTTTTGTCAAAGAGCTGATGCCTTGATCAATGGCCTTTTTATTCATGTCAGCAATGTTTTGGCCTTTACGACCGTATACTTTTTGAACATATTCTTTTAATAATTCGGCCGCCTCTTTAGAAGGTAAAATGTTAGCCAGTTTAAAAAAGACTGATTGCATTACCATATTAATACGGTTTCCCAATCCAATTTCACTGGCGATTTTTTCGGCATTTATAATATAAAATTGTATAGTGTTGACAGCGAGATATCTTTTCAGGCTGGCTGGAAGGTTTTGATCAATCGTATCCCGGTCAAAGCCGCAATTTAAAACAAATATTCCGTTTGGTTTCAATCCACGAATAAGATCATAATGATTTAAGAACGATTCGTTATGGCAGGCAATATAATCAGCATTGTATATTAGATACGGAGAACGGATTGAAGATTTACCGAAACGCAAGTGCGATATGGTTGTACCGCCTGACTTTTTACTGTCATAAGAGAAATAGGCCTGTACATTCAGATCAGTATGATCGCCGATAATTTTGCAGGCAAATTTATTAGCTCCCACCGTACCATCAGATCCAAGTCCCCAGAATTTGCAGTTCATTATGCCGCTGTCGGCGGGGCGGTAAGACGTATCATCAGTAAGAGATGTATTGGTAATATCATCAATTATTCCAATAGTGAAACCGTTTTTAGGCTGCTGTTCCTTAAGGTTCCTAAACACAGCCAGAATTTGCTGCGGGGTTGTGTCCTTTGATCCAAGCCCATATCGCCCGCCTGATATTAAAGGTGGATTGGGACGGCCATTAAACATGCTGCATACATCCAGATATAATGGCTCGCCAGGTGCACCAGGTTCTTTAGTGCGGTCCAGTACGGCAATTCGTTTAACGGTAACGGGCAGAGCTTCGAGAAAATACTTTTGAGAAAATGGGCGAAATAACCTCACCTGTAATATACCAACTTTTTCACCTTTAGCCGCAAGGTAATCTATAGTCTCTTTTATCGTATCGCATACTGAGCCCATCGCAACGATTACATTTTCTGCTTCAGCAGTACCATAGTAATCAAAGGGCTTATACGAACGCATCGTTATATTTCCGAGTTTTTGCATGTAGTCTGCAACAATATCTGCTACACGGTTAAAGTACTTATTCTGAACCTCGCGTCCCTGAAAATATATGTCAGGATTTTGAGCAGTACCCTTTACCAAAGGGTGTGCAGGGTTCAGTGCTCGTTTTCTGAATTCCTGAATTGCATTCCAATCAATAATACCGGATAATTCCTCATATTCAATATCCTCAATATTTCTGTATTCATGAGATGTACGAAAACCATCGAAGAAATGAATGAACGGCAGTTTGCAGGATATAGCTGAAAGATGAGATACAAAGCCTAAATCCATAACTTCCTGGACGTTTGCTGAAGCTATCATGGGTGCCCCAGTCTGTCGGCAGGCCATTACATCCTGGTGATCACCAAAGATTGATAATGCATGAGTTGACAGAGCTCTCGCCGAAACATGCAAAACGCCAGGTAAAAGCTCCCCTACCATTTTATAGATGTTTGGTATCATTAAAAGCAGCCCTTGTGAGGCTGTAAAAGTTGAGGTAAGTGCCCCGGCCTCCAGTGAACCATGCATTGCACCCGCAGCACCGGCCTCAGACTGCATTTCAACTACTCTAACCTGCTGCCCGAAGAAATTAGTTTTTCCGCTTGCTGACCATTCATCAATAGCCTCGGCCATCGGTGAGGATGGGGTAATTGGGTAAATTGATGCTACTTCGGTAAAGGCATAGGCTGCATATGCTGCTGCCTGGTTACCGTCTATCGTAACTTTTTTTGACAAAGTAAAAATCCTCCTTGTGTAGTTATTTCATTTTATTATTTGTAACATTTTGTGAATCATCCCCTCTCTTAAATACTCAATAACAAATGTTTATAGTTAAGGGTCTTGTTTCAAGAAAATTACAGTTAGATTCATACATTTTCGCTTCTGACGCAAACTAATAAAACTTGTAATAAAATATAGGAGTGATAATAATGAGTTTAGATGAGACTCTTTTTGACGATGCTCCAAATCCCTACTGGCTGGCATCCACATCAGCAGCAGATTATCCTGCATTAGATGAAGATATCGATGTAGATGTAGCAATTATCGGGGGAGGCATGGTAGGCATCAGCTGTGCTTATATGCTGGTCAAAGAGAAATTTAAAGTCGCGGTAATAGAAGCTGACCGAATTTTGCATGGCACCACCGGCCATACCACTGCTAAAATAACTTCCCAGCATTCGCTTATTTACGCCCGGCTGAAGAAAGAAATGGGTGAGGAAAAGGCCCAGCAATACGCTAATGCCAATCAAAGTGCGATTCAAACTATTGCAGACATAATCAGTAATAAGAATATTGATTGTGATTTTGTGCGTCAGCCCGCCTATGTATATACCCAATCAGACAAATATATACAAGACATTGAAGACGAAGCGAGGGTTGCCTCCAACCTGGGAATAATGGCATCTTATGTTGATGAAGTACCTCTGCCTTTTTCCGTTAAAGCTGCACTCCGTTTCGATGATCAAGCCCAATTCCATCCTCTTAAATATCTTCAAGCTCTTATACCGGATATAACCGAAAACGGGAGCTATATATTCGAACAAACTCGGGCCATGAATATAGAAAGAGATAAAGATTTTTTGGTTATTACCCATTCTGGAAAAAAAGTAAGGGCTCCCAAAGTTATTATCGCATCTCATTATCCGTTTTTTGATGGAGGAGGTCTATACTTCTCGCGGCTTTACACTGAACGGTCGTATGTGGTCGGAATTACCGCCCAGGGCAAATTTCCTGAGGGTATGTATATATCAGCGGAAGATCCAACTCGATCTTTACGCTCGCAAAGTTTTGAAGGCGGTGAGTTAATCCTGGTGGGAGGGGAACATCACAAAACCGGACAGGATAGTAACACCAATCAACATTATTCTAATTTGATAGATTGGGCCAAAAAAACTTTCCGAGTAGTGGATATACCCTATCGGTGGTCTACTCAGGATTGTATGACCCTGGATGGTGTTCCTTACGTTGGTCCACTTACGGCATCAAGACCGGACTTATACGTCGCTACCGGTTTTGGCAAATGGGGAATGACCAACAGCACGGCAGCCGCGATGATGTTAACAGATCTAATTGTTAAAGGTGAAAATGCCTGGACATCTGTCTATAACCCATCCCGATTCCCAGACCTTACTAATTTGATAGTTCAGAATGCAGATGTTGCGAAAAATTATGTATCCGGCAAACTTGAAGCACCGGATAATGATGAAGAGATCGCTAAAGGTGAAGCCAGGGCAGTGAATGTTGATGGGGAAAGAGCAGGGGCCTATAGGGAACAAGATGGCAAACTGCACCTCCTTGATATAACCTGCACGCATTTGGGCTGTGAACTGCAATGGAACAATGCCGAAAGAACCTGGGACTGTCCATGTCATGGCTCAAGATTTGGCTGTCAAGGTAATATTGTAGAAGGCCCGGCATTAAACGTTTTAAAACCTGTTGAGGAAAGCCGCAATAATGTAGAACCCAATGTCTTTCAGTAAAAGTTAGTAATATTCTCGCATAATATTTGGTTAGATTCAGCACGATATTAAGAGAAATAAATATTGAAATGAGGTGTAGTGATGACTGTAAAGAGTGATTTGGAAAAGGCGGTAGCATCTGCTGAGGGCGCCAGAGGGACGTACCTGGTAGCTGCTGCGTCGACTGAAGATGCTACTGCAAAACAGAAGTATGAAGAGATGGCCATGAATATTGAAAGTCATGTATCATACTTAAACAGCCGCATAGACTATCTGAATGGAGTAAACACAATAGACTAAATATAACCCAAGGGTAATTAAATATTTAGACAGGCCGAGATAAAATCTCGGCCTGTGCTTTTAATATAGCGATACCTAAACCTTCTCAATCTATCGGCATAGTTGTTGGTAAGTTTGATCTCTTTCCCCCGCATTTTTGGTTGTGAACGCTTCTTCAATTCCAACTGTGACCAACCATGTCAAGTTGATAGGATTGGATACGTATGATATAATAACAAAGCTGAAAGGGAGTAGTTTCTAATACAAAGTCAACATGCTGGCTTAACCGCCTGGCTTTGTAGCCAATTATGGTAACGAGACTTTTAGCATAACCCACATGTGGATTATGCTAAAAGTCTTTTTTATTAAGTAATCTTTAAGAAAATAGAGTAATGTAAAAATAGAAAATATCTTGGCCATAGCTGCCCAAGTGGCTAACTGTTATTTTGGGCATAACTATTATCAATAAGGATAAACTTATGAAAAAATCAATTTCTGAGGATGCATTAATAAATATTGGTTTCTATGGTGGCTTGCTCATCAAAGGTGTTAATGCGCTGCTAGAAATAGTGGGCGGCATTTTAATTAGTATTGTAAGCAATGAATGGCTTGTCCGCCTCATCAGGGATATTGCTCTCCCGGAACTGACTGAAGACCCAGATGATCCTTTAATGAACTACCTTATTACACTCAGTCAAAACTTGTCGAGCAGCTCACAGCATTGGATCGCCATTTACATGCTTTTGCATGGTGCTACCAAGCTGGCAGTAGTATGGTTGTTATTGAAGCAAAAATTGTGGGCCTTCCCTCTGGCAGTACTTGTGTTCGGGGCTTTTATTAGTTATGAGATCTATAGCTATTTGCATAGTCAGTCACTGCTTATGTTGTTGATCGTCATTTTAGATGCGCTTATAATCGTTGTGATTATTTTGGAATATACCCGCTTAAAAGCGAAAAGAGGATGAACCGATTTTAACGGTTTGTTACTTCACGGCCAGGTACACGCCCAGCAGAATACTGTGAGTCAGTACCAGCCCCCATATCGATGATATAAAAACGAATTTTTGTTCAAAAGTTTTTACCTGGGCTTACATATTCCCATAAAAAAACCGGCCGGGAATGGCCGGGTAAAATTATACAAAAAGCAGGCTTGCCTTCCGTAATCTACCGATACAGCCCCTCCTTTCCATAAGGGAGGCACGTCCGTTTCCAAACGTACCCTATCGGCCTGGAATCCATGGCAAATGCTGTAGGATATCAGGCTCGGAGAGTATTCTTTTGCAGTCATTATTCTCCAAAGAAAAAATTAATCCTGCTACTAACTAAGGAGGTTTCACCAGTTTGCTGTAGAAGTGCTAATTAGTTGTAAATAGGATCTTGAAGGGAGAGGTTAGAACGTGGATAGAGTCATTAAACTTCTTGAGGACCAAAACGAATTATTAACCAAGCTCGTCTCCTTGTTATCAGGTACCCAAGGAGATGACCACATGTTGACCACTCATGAAGCTGCAAAATATTTACGCATGTCCTATGACAGACTGCTTCAATGGGTTAAGGAAGGCAAAATCCCACATACCCGCCCCGGCAGAAGGGTCCTGTTTAACAAAAAGGCCCTAGATGAATGGAGAACACAACAAGAACAGCAAAGCCTTAAAAAAACCGAACCATCTGGCGGGTATGGCACTTTAAGAAAGATTGTTGTTTAGGAGGAGGTAAGGCGCCGGCAACTAATTAAAGAGCTAAAATAGTGAACATCATTACAATTGGCGCGCACAAATGATGCACTTTACATGCACACATTAACTCTGATATGCTTTTCACGATAGGAAATTCAACTCAAGGCATAAATTAATACTGAAAACCTTTAAAGTAGGGGTCCGTAAGCTATAGTCTACGGGCCCCTACTTTAAATTGAGTGGGAGTTAAAAGAAAGTAGCTACAAAATGTAACTACTTTCCAATAGAACACAATCGATTCTTCTCTGGTTATGGTAGTATTAGGAAAAACGAGAGGGGATTCATTATGTTTTAAAATATTTTTTTAGTTGGCATTGACCAGGAAGACGTTTCAAGGATACAAAACTCAGTACTGAATTCTCATTCAGAATAAAGCTTTCGCAAAAGCCACATCCTGAATGGAGAAAATATTTTGGCGAGCAATATAGGGCAATTAATGGTAATGGCTTTAACGGTTGTGTGGTAATTGATGATCACCTTAGCCTTAGCATAAAGACGCAAGATGATATTCAAAAAAAGGTTAATCAAATAAAAAATGTTGTTGAAATAGCCAATGAAAAAACCCTTCAATATCTTGAAAAGAAGAAGGAACAAGAACTACAAAGCCAGAGAATCGAAATAGAAGCCGCCAGAAATCTTGTTAAAATCAAAAGTAGGTTAAAAGATATTAATCTTTAACATATTCAACAACCCATTCTTGAGATAGTGACCCCGTATAATAAACAACTAAGCCGGTTCTAACGAGCCGGTTTTTTTATTTGGAGGCAAAGCCACATGTTCAAAATACTTTGGCGCGAGGGAGATGCCTGCTGCATAGTACGGTCGGGACAAAGGCCAGTGACCAGGCGGGTTGATAGCAGGATAGTAAAGCTGTTTCGCAAGTGGTGACTTACTCCAAACAATGCAAATATACAAAATATTCCTCTCTTTGTGGTAGAATTAGGAAAACGAGAGGGGTAATGGGATGGATATTATGTCTAGCTTAAATGCTACGATTGCTGAGACACAAAGAATGAGCGAAGCATTAAGCAGATCAGGCCAGGAGAAACTTGCAAGAGATAAAAAGCTGGTTGAAGAAACCGAGAATACTAGGCAACTTATCGAAGAATTTAAAACTGTTGTTCAAGAGTTTATTAACGCATCAGCGGATCAAACCGAAGCCGCAAAAGAGAACAATAGGATTATGAAGAACTGGACAATAGCGATCGGATTAATGACTTTGGTAATGCTCGGGTTTACGGTTGCAGTGTTTTTCAAAAGCTAAACTATAACACAGAAAAATAATTCCTTTAACCTAATAACTGAAGTTGGAAGGAGGCGGAAGAATGAACGATGAAAGACAAGAAAAAGCGACTTGCGAGCAAATATCAATCCAAAATAATTTTGTAGAAGCTATTAAAGACATGAATCCATTTACTTTTTGGGACTTATTAAGTTCAGAAAGTAAAGGTTATTTGAAGGGAAGTTATTACGCAGTAGTTGAGGAAGATATAAGCAGAACCTCTGAATTATCATAACGGAAATTGTTAAATGATTATGTTAAGCCTATTGTTACTAAGATAAATTCCGACTTAGGTGACAAATATATAAGCAATCCGCAATTTTCAAATTATGTATTTTATATTGATAAACTGCATGTTCAAGGAAAAATAATACATAGTGATTATCCCAAAGATGAATTTATAAAAATGAAAACAATACCGCTGGTACTTGAATTGGCAATAAATCAAAATGACCAAAGCCAAATAGTATATGCGTGGAAAGTTGATTTAATAGAGTTTTATAAATTGGGTTAAAGAACCTTATGACATGGACCCTACATAGCCCCTGCGGGGGCTTTTTTCATGGGTTTTAGGCAACAAAAAAGGCCTTCTTATGATGGCCATTTTTCTGAATATTATTATTTTTTGATTATATTGTATTTGGAAAATTCTAAGTTAATATGACTTAGAATAATCCAACGATAGCCTTGCAACATGATCTCTACTATTTAGAAACTAGTGCTACTATGCCAAATACAAATATGGCAAATAAATAAACAGTTTCCATGAGATCATCACCTCCAATCGTGGAGTTCTTATAGTATATCCATTGTAAAGCAATATCCAACATGTAATTATTAACAAATATATAGAATAATCTAAGTTAAACAATACCCATCCGGGAGGTGGTGACGATGTAGATGCCCAGGCAGAAAAGCGATAAACGAATACAAGCTTATAACATGTATAAGGGCAGCAACGGATCTATTATGTTAAAGGATATCGCAGCTGCCCTTTCTGTATCTGATACCCAGGTCCGGAAGTGGAAGAGTCAGGACCGAATCAAATGGTAACGTTACTAAACAACATAAGAAACGCGGCGCCCCCAAAGGCAGTAAAAACGCCCTGGGAAACAAGGGCGGCCATGGAGGCCCACCAGGCAATGACCATGCATTGTAACGCAACGTTAGCTTCAGCTGCAGGTGTAGGATTATAACGTACGCTCATATGTACGCTTTCGGCCCCTATTCGTACGTTAATATGTACGCTGTACAGCAAGCAAACGCATGAATAGGGGCTTTTAAGCACCGAAATATTGGATTCAATTTGAGAGTAAAAGGGGAAGGGAAAAAATGACCGACTCCTTTTTCAGACGGTCTGAACAAAAATGTTATCCGGTTGCAACTCAGTGGCAACAATTAAGTAAAATCGAGCAAACCACTGAAAATAAACAAAACCCGCAATCACTTGCGGGTTCTACTTTTTGAATGGTGAGCCATCCGCGACTCGAACGCGGGACGCCCTGATTAAAAGTCAGGTGCTCTACCAACTGAGCTAATGGCCCTTAAACTATATTAAACTGGCTGGGGTGGCTGGATTCGAACCAACGAGTGACGGAGTCAAAGTCCGTTGCCTTACCGCTTGGCTACACCCCAACGCTACTGAGTATACTAGGATACCCCCGTGGCTGTCAAGGTTAAATGGGGTGGATGATGGGACTCGAACCCACGGCCCCCAGAGCCACAATCTGGTGCTCTAGCCAGCTGAGCTACACCCACCACGCGTAGGCCTCTCTAAATATAAATGGCGTCCCCGGAGGGATTCGAACCCCCGACCTACGGATTAGAAGTCCGTTGCTCTATCCAGCTGAGCCACAGGGACAAAAAAATGGAGCGGGTAGCGGGAATCGAACCCGCGCAACCAGCTTGGA
>Ga0074193_1002249_pt1 | contig 18228 bp, 13 predicted proteins | sample EPASupsiteHSE605_FD_64523 | JGI IMG/M metagenome (GOLD analysis project Ga0074193, IMG submission 64523) | Bioremediated contaminated groundwater from EPA Superfund site, New Mexico - Sample HSE6-05 | ecosystem: Environmental > Aquatic > Deep subsurface > Groundwater > Contaminated ... | reverse complement strand
AGACGGAGTTTCCGACCTTCCAGTCAGTGCTGATGTAGCCCAGAACGGAGCTGTCCCAGCTGACATAGGCATACACGTCGTCAGCCATCGGCTGCCACGTGTTGTCCATGTAGAGGGTTGCAACGCCAATCTGGCCCACGTCGGCAGACTTTGTCTGCTCGATTGAGAATGTCCCCACGCCGGCCGCACCCGCAAGTCCAACGACTGCGAGAGAGGCGACGAGGAGCGTCATGAGCACTCGTGTTGCGTTCATACCTTACACCACATCGGATTCGATCGACGGTTCTGTAATTATTAGATTACAGGTGTACTATCATCTGCTGAAGGTAGATAAAGATTATTAATTGTATTCCGAATCGGGCTCCGATTTGCCGTTGATTTTCCCCTTGCACGTCTGACACAGACGATTGAGGTTCCCGGCCACGAAGGCAAAAGGCTAAATCAGACACCCGGATCTGGCACCCATGGACCCGAATCGGATGAGATCGGGATCAACCATCGACGATAGTCGATGCATTGGACCGACTGCACAGCGCGCATCGAACATACCCCGAAACCGTCGTGACGCCGCACAGGTGCGGCACCGTGCACGTGTGAAAAGAAGGCATCTCCGCGATCGAACGAGACGCCCTTCCTCCCTCGTGCCGGGACGAGAGACGCGGTGTCCGCCGGTCGTGGAGAGGGATCGGAGACGTGCGGGACCGCACGGGGACGGCCTCCATCGGGAAGATATCCGCACAGTGCGGGGCGATCGAGGCATAGAAAGGGAGATAGAAAGGGTGGGAGCCGATCAGGTCTCGCACGCATCGTCCGGGTGCGCGTGGGACGACCCGGGCTTCTCCTCCCAGGGCTCGAGCCCGTGCTTGACCCGGTAGTCGTTGATCGCCTTGTGGATTCCCTCCTCGGCCAGGACCGAGCAGTGCATCTTGACCGGCGGCAGCCCGCCCAGGGCCTCGGCGACGGCCTTGTTCGAGAGGTCCCAGGCCTCTTCGAGCGTCTTGCCCTTGATCAGCTCCGTGGCCATGCTGCTCGAGGCCACCGCGGCGCCGCACCCGAAGGTCTGGAACTGGACGTCCTCGATGCGATCGTCCTTCACCTTCAGAAAGATCTTCATGATATCCCCGCACTTCGGGTTGCCGACCTCTCCGACGCCGTCGGGGTTCTCGATCTCTCCCTGGTTCCGGGGATTCATGAAGTGCTCCATCACCTTTTCACTGTACATTGCATGACCTCCGATAGTTCGCATAAAGGGGGGACATCGTGCGCAGCCTCTCCACGATCGGCGGAAGGGTCTCGAGCACGTAGTCGACATCTGCTTCGGTGTTCGATTCGCCCAGGGTGAACCGGAGCGAGCCGTGAGCGGTCGCGTGCTCGAGCCCGATGGCCAGCAGCACGTGCGACGGTTCGAGCGAGCCCGAGGTGCAGGCCGAACCGGTCGATGCCGCGACCCCGGCGTGATCGAGCATGAGGAGCATGGACTCGCCCTCGATGAACTCGAACGAACAGTTCAGGTTCCCCGGGAGCCGCTCGGTCGGATGTCCGTTCAGACGGACATGTTCGATCCGCTCAATGAGCCCTGCGTACAGCCGCTCCCGGAGTGCCGTGAGGCGTCGGGCGTACTCCTGTCGGCGCGCGGCCGCGCGTTCGATCGCGACCCCCATGCCGACGATCCCCGCGAGGTTCTCGGTCCCGGCCCGGCGTCTCCGCTCCTGGCCCCCTCCGTGAAGGAGGTTGTCGAGCCGGACGCCCTGTCGGACGTAGAGCGCGCCCACGCCCTTCGGCCCGTAGAACTTATGGGCGGAGAGAGAGAGCAGGTCCACGCCCTGCTCCTTCACATCGACGGGGACGCTCCCGATCGCCTGGACCGCGTCCGTGTGGAAGTAGACCCCGCGTTCGCGGCAGATGCGGGCGCAGTCCGCGATCGGCTCGAGCGTTCCGATCTCGTTGTTGGCGGCCATGATGGAGACGAGGATCGTCTCGTCCGTGATCGCCTCCGCGAGGGCGGACGGACTGACGCGGCCGAACTCGTCGACTGGCAGGTACGTGAGCTCGAACCCCTGTCGTTCGAGGTACTGACAGGTGTGGAGGACCGCATGGTGCTCGATCGCGGAGGTGACGATCCTGTTTCCCCGCTTTCTGTTCGCATACGCAACCCCCTTGATGGCCCAGTTGTCGGACTCGGTCCCGCCCGAGGTGATATAGATCTCTTCGGGCGAGGCGTTGATCGCGCGAGCCACCTGCTCCCTGGCCGTATCGACGGCGGCCTTCGACTCGCGGGCGATCCCGTAGATCGAGGAGGGGTTGCCGAACCGCTCTGTGAAATACGGGAGCATGGCCTCCACGACCTCCGGCGCAGCGGGAGTCGTGGCGGCGTGGTCCATGTAGACCAGTCGTCTCCCGGTCATAGGTGTAGCATCACCGCAGCATCATGCATCATACAGCTATATCAACCGTATGGCAGGGGGAAAAAAAGATCGAGGGGGAGATGAGAGGGGGGGGATCAGTTCGCGGGCGCGAACTCCATCCAGTCGAAGTTCTGGTACCAGCCGACGAAGCGGATCCCGATCTCGTGCGAGCCCTCGGTGAGGTCGAGCGGGATCGAGACGCTCTCGTATGCCGAGGAGCTGCCCGTTACCGGTACGTTGACGGCCTTCTCGGCCGCATCGTCGACCCGGACCATGACCGTTCGCTGGCCGGGGGTCTGGCCCGCCGGGGTCCAGCTGCCGACGCGGAAGGTCGCGAGGTAGCTGTTGGTCTCGGTCACGTCCACGGTATAGATCAGCCACTCGCCGGTCCGGATGTAGCCGATGTTCGCACCGCTGCCGAGTGTCTCGATGTCGACGTCGGTCGGGTTCCGGGCCGTGTAGTCGCCCTGGTTACCGGCCGTCAGGTCGCGGTAGGCCGTGCCCGAGGGGCCCTCGTTGTAGTTCTCGGCCTCGATACGACCGGGGATCGTGCGCCCGGACGGGGCGACGGTCTGGGTCGGTTCGACGGTCGCGGTCTCCGTGGGCTCCACAGTTACGGTCGGTTCGACCGTCACGGTCCCCGTGGGCTCCACGGTCTGAGTCGGCTCGCCCGTCTGGGTGACCGTGGGAACGGTCCCGGCGCCGATCTCGAAGTAGTCGAGGTTCTGCCTCTCGCCGACGAAGGTCAGCCGGATCACCTGCGTGCCCGCGTCGAGCGCGACCGGCACGGTGACCGTCTGGTAGAGGTAGTCCTTGCCCGTGACCGGGACGGTCACGGTCGCCTTCTCTGCACCCGCGACCGAGACCTTGACCTGGCGCGTGCCGCTGAACCAGCAGCCGGCGCGGAAGGTGGTCGGATAGGTGCCGGCCTGGGGGACGGTCACGGTGTACTCGACCCACTCGCCGTTCGTGATGTAGCCGACATTGTAGCCGCCGCCCTGAATGGTCTCGACGTCCACGGCCTCGGCCAGGCGGTAGGCCTCGCCCTTGTTCTCGGGCGTGCTGTCGGAGTAGGCCACATCGGCGCCTCCGAGGTCATAGTCCTCGGCCTCGATCCGGGCGGGGACCGTGCGGGCCTTGTACGGAGCCTGTTCGGTCGGGACTCCCGTTTCGGTCGGCGTTACTGTGGTTGTTGCGGTCGGTTCGACCGTGGGCTCGCCCGAGGAGACGACCTCGAACCAGTCGATGTTCTGTCCGTCGCCGAGGTACGTCAGCCGGACCACGTGGGAACCGGCCGCGAGGTTGAGGGGGACCGAGACCGTCTCGAAAGTCTCGTAGCCGCCCGTGTTCGGGACATTGACCGTCGCCGCGGCCTGGCCGTCGATCGTGACCGAGACCTTCTTGCCATCGGACCACGATCCGACGCGGAAGTTCGCCGTATAGGTTCCTGCGGACGCGACCTCGACCGTGTAGGCGGTCCACTCGTTGTTGGTGATCCACGCGATGTTCGTGATGCCGTTCTTCGCCTCGACATCGACCGCCTCGTTCAGCCGGCCGGCACCTCCCTTGTTCTCGAGTGTGCTGTCGGAGTAGGCGACGTTCTTGCCGCCGTTGTCGAAGTCCTCGGCCTGGACACGGCCGGGGAGGGTGTGGGGCCCGTTGTACGGAGACTGGCCCGACACGGTCTGGGTCGGCGAGACCGTGCTCGTGGTCGTGACCGTGGGCTGGGTGGAGGCCCCGAACTCGACATAGTCGAGGTTCTGCTTGTCACCGTTGAAGCCGAGGCGGATCACGTGCGTCCCCGCCTGGAGGGAGACGGGCACGGTCACGGTCTGCCACTTGGTGTAGGAGCCCGTGTTCGGGACGTTCACGGCGGCGGCGCTGACGCCGTCGACGGAGACCGCAATCTGCCGGCCCGTGGTCCAGCCCGCAACACGGAAGCTCGCGGAGTAGGTGCCCGCTGCCGGGACGTTGACCGTGTATTCGGTCCACTCGCCGGTCCGGATGTACCCGATGTTGTTGCCGACCGAGGTCTTCTCGATATCGACACCCTCGGTCAGGCGATAGGCCTTGCCGAGGTTGGCGGCCTCCACATCGTGATATGCGACGCCCTCGCCGCCGAGGTCATAGTCCTCGGCCTGGACCCGTGTCGGGAGCGTGTGCGTCTTGTACGGGGTCTGGTTGACCGGGCCGACCGTCACGGTCGGGGTCACGTTCACAGTTGCCGTGGGCGTGGGAGTGGGGCCGGTCCACGCGACGAGCGGGTGGGTGTCGATGTTCCCCTCTGCGATCGTCACGGTGCCGTCCGCGAAGCCGTCTCCGTCGGAGTCCGCAGTGACCTGGGAGAAGCCCGAGCCCGACGGGTTGCCCCAGAAGTTGCCGCCGATCGAGGGGCCGTTCATGATGTTCGTCCCCGCCCTCGGCTCGACCGACCACGTGTTGGCACGGAAGGGCTCGCCGAAGAAGAAGACGTTCAGGTTGTTGTTCAGGTTGTTGTTGTAGACGGATCCGCTTCCGGAGGTGTGAAGCTGAATCCCGTTGTTGATGTTCCCGGTGATCTTGTTCCCCGTGACGGTGCAGCCATCGGAGAGATAGATGTAGAGACCGCGCTCGTTGCCGGTGATCTCGTTGTTGGAGACGACCCCGTTCGCAGCTCCGTCCGAGAAGATGACACCGTAGGAGTTGCCAGTTACTTTGTTGCCGGAGATCGTGTTGCCGGTGGCATCCTTGTACATCACGATGCCGCCGAACGAGTTGCTCAGGATCGAGGACTGCTCGATCTTCGAGTTCTTGACCTGGTTGAAGTAGATGCCGTAGTACCAGTCCTGCATCCGGACGTTCTTGATCGTCACGCCCTGGAGCACGGCCGTGTCGCTGTGGACATAGATGCCGGCCTTGTTCGCGTCGTCGACACCGTCGATCAGGTGTCCGCCGCCGTCGAAGACGACGTTCGAGGCCTTGATCTCGATGCAGATAACATCGTCGCTGTTCGTAATGTCATTCTTCAAATTGTACGTGCCAGACTGGCTGATCACGATCGTCTGCCCGTTGTACGTGATATCCGTCGCAGCGGCGGGGATGACCACCACGGCGAAGACGACGAGCAGCATGGCAAGAGCCATGTATCCATGCATGTTTCTAGTTCGTCTCATCGATCCACCTGTTACTCATCTCGAGAACGAGAATTCTCCGCCGTCGTGGGGACGGCAAATGGCTTCGAGGCTTCTGTGGTTGATACGATCTCTAATGACGTACAATTATCCGAACCACAATTTAAACTTTCCCTTTTTTCATTCAGGATTATGAATGCTTCTAAACGAATTTCCAGATATTTTCGCATAAACCAGGAAATGCGCCTGAATTTGGGGCTTTTTCGGCCCGACAACAGGAGCCTTGAAACCGACGTCGGAAGAGGCGATCCGCCCATGACCACGGCAGCCCGATGATGGAGCGGGGGCTGCCGAACCCACCAGAAAGAAGGCACGAACGGGCCCGATCGTCACCGCGCCACAGGATTATCGAGGGCTCAACAATCCCTCCGGTGAGCGAGCCTTCCCCCGACGGTACGGGTGAACCCGAGTCCCGGTGGTTATCCGACCCGTCCGTGTGCGCGTCGATACGAGCTCCCATACGCCCAGCTCGAGAGGAGCCTCGGGCGCCCGGCACGCAGCGGGCGAACACCACGGCACAACGACGACTGCAGCGCGATCGACGGGCGGCCCGTCGCTGCGTCGCCGGATCGGAGCGGGTTCCGCCCCCGGAGAAAAACGATTATTATTAATGTTTGATTCCTTATTACTCCCAATACGGAATTCCTCGGACTAACCGTGAGCACGAGGTGAGATATTTTTGCATGAAGGCCATGGCGGTACGATGATAAGAGTGCAGGGAGTGGAGAAAGTACCGTCGGGGATCCGGGGCCTCGACGAGATCACGGGTGGCGGGCTGCCGAAGGGCCGGCCGATTCTGGTGAGCGGTGGTCCGGGGTGCGGCAAGACGCTCTTCGCGATGGAGTTCATCGTCAGCGGGATCGTCGACCACGGCGAGCCCGGCGTGTATGTCGCGTTCGAGGAGAAGGTCGAGGACCTCATAAAGAACTTCGCGTCGCTCGGCTACGATCTCCAGGGCCTCGTCGACGGAAAGCAGCTCGTCCTCGACCATATCCATATCGACCGCGCGGAGATCGAGGAGGCGGGGGAGTACGACCTGGAAGGGCTCTTCATCCGCCTGGGCGTGCTCCTCGACCGCGTGGGCGCGAAGAGAATCGCGATCGACACGGTCGAGGCGATCTTCGCCGGCTTCTCGAACGAGGCCATTCTCCGCTCCGAACTCCGTCGCCTCTTCCTCTGGCTCAAGGACCGCGGCATCACCGCGATCATCACGGGCGAACGCGGCGATCGGACCATCACGAAGTACGGCCTCGAGGAGTACGTGGCCGACTGCGTGATCACCCTCGATCACCAGGTCACCAGCCAGATCGCGACCCGTCGACTCCGGGTGGTCAAATACCGCGGCAGCGTCCACGGCACGGACGAATACCCGTACCTCATCGACGACGACGGTATCTCGGTCCTGCCGATCACCTCGATGTCGCTCCAGCACGAAGCCCCGACCGAGCGGGTCTCGTCGGGGATCCCGCGCCTCGATACCATGCTCGGCGGCCGGGGATATTACCGCGGCAGCTCGGTCCTGGTCTCGGGTCAGGCCGGGACAGGCAAGACCAGCATCGCCGCCACCTTCGTGGACGCGGCGTGCCGGCGGGGCGAACGGTGCCTATACTTCCTCTTCGAGGAGTCCGAGAATCAGTTCCTGCGGAATATGCGCTCGATCGGGATCGATCTCGCTCCGTGGGTCGAACAGGGCCTCATCAAGTTCCACGCTGCACGTCCGACTGCCTACAGCCTGGAGATGCACCTCTCGATGATGCTCAAACAGATGCAGGAGTTCGCGCCGGCCGTGCTCGCCGTGGACCCGATCTCCAACCTCTATCCGATCGGCGACGACCTCCAGGTCCGCTCCATGCTCATGCGCCTGATCGACCAGACCAAGACCCTCGGCATCACGGGCCTCTTTACCAGCCTCGCGGACGACTCGGGCGCCGGCGCGTTCGCACTCGAGGCCACGCAGATGCACGTCTCGTCCCTGATGGACACCTGGCTCATCCTCAAGAACGTCGAGGGAGAGGGAGAGCGGAACCGGGCGTTCTGGATCGCCAAGTCGCGCGGGATGCCCCATTCGAACCAGCTCCGCGAGTTCGTGCTCTCGGAGCGGGGGATCCAGCTCCTCGACATCTACCGCGGCAGCGGCAGAGTCCTCTTCGGCTCGGCGCGGATCGCCCAGGAGGGCCGGGAGCGCGAGGCCGAAGTCCTGGCCAGCGAGGCTCTCGAGCGTCGCCGGCGGGAACTCGAACGAAAGCGGCGAATGATGGAGGGCGAGATCGCCCTTCTTCGGGATCGGTTCGCTCGCGAGGAGGAGGAGTTCGCCGCGTTCAACAGGGGAGAGGAGGGCCGCGAGGCGGCGGCCGAGTCGACCGCACGGGCGCTGGCCATGCAGCGACGGAGCGACTCCGCATGACGGGCGCCGGCACGGGCGACGAATGCGTGGACGAAACGGGGAGCGCAGACAGTCCCACCTTCTGGCGGCTCCGGCTGTACGTGGCCGGCCAGACCCCCAAGTCGCTGACGGCCTTCGCGAACTTGAAAAAAATCTGCGAGGAGCACCTTCAGGGCCGCTATTCGATCGAGGTGATCGACCTGCTGGTCAACCCCCAGCTGGCCGAGGGGGAGCAGATCATCGCGGTCCCGACCCTGATTCGAAAACTGCCCGAGCCCATGAAGCGGATCATCGGCGACCTCTCCAACACGGAGAAGGTGCTCGTCGGCCTCGAGCTCCGACAGGTGGGCTGAAATGGCGGACGAGCAGCCCCGCGACGACGTCACGGAGCAGTTCGAGAGGGCGCTGGAGAGGGGAGAGACGGAGCGGTACGTGCTCAGGCTCTACATCGCGGGCAATTCCTATCGGTCCCAGCGGGCGATCGAGAACGTGAGGCACGTCTGCGACGAGTACCTGAAAGATCGGTGCGACCTCGAGATCATCGATATCTACCAGGACAGGACCGCGATCCCCGAGGACCTCATCCTTGCCGCGCCGACCCTTATCAGGCGGCTGCCGCTGCCGCTCCGGCGCGTTATCGGGGACATGACCGAGAGGGAGAAGGTGCTCGTGGCACTCGACCTGATCCCAAGGGCCTGACGAGGAGGGAGAAGATCGTGAGTTCGGACCCGGAGAGACTGGAGGAGGAGAACCGGGAGCTGCGAAGTCGGAATCGGGAGCTGGAGGAGACTCTCGACGCGATCCGCTCGGGAGAGGTGGACGCGATCGTCGTCTCGAGAGGCGAAAAGCAGCAGGTCTACGCCCTCGAGGGGGCCGATCACCCGTACCGGGTCCTCGTCGAGAACATCCAGGAGGGCGCCCTCACCCTGACGGCGACGGGTCTGATCCTGTATGCCAACACCGCCTTCGCGGCGATGCGGAACCTCCCCCTCTCGGCCATCCTCGGCAGTCCGCTCGCGGATCATATCGCTCCCCAGGATCGGGCACCCTTCGTCGCGCTCCTCGAGGACTCGACAGACCGGGCGGTCAGGGGTCGGTTGAGCATCCGCAACGGCACGTCGTCCTTCCCGGCCCTGATCTCGATGACCCCGATCGAGGTCGACAGCACCATCAGGATCAGCACCGTGGTTATGAACCGTCGCCGGGACTACGGCCGGCTCCGGCTGCTCGCAAGGATGCTGGACTCGGTCGTCGATTCGGTCACGGCGGTCGACCCCCAGGGCACGATCATCTACTGGAACGAGGCCGCGGAGAAGATGTTCGGGTGGGAGTCTTCCGAGATGCTGGGACGCCACGTCTTCGACGTCGGCCAGCTCTCGATACCGGAGAACGACCTCCGGGAGATCTATCGGCGTCTGGAGACGGGCGAGACGTGGTCCGGGGAGTACCTGGTCCGTCACCGCGACGGCCGCAGCTTCTCCATCCACGAGAACAAAGCTCCCGTCTACGACGAGGACGGGAAGCTCATCGCGATCATCAGCGTCAGCCACGACATCGGCGAGATCAAGCGTGCCGAGGAGGCGCTCAGGGCGTACGCAGCGCGGCTGAAGGTGAGCAACGAGGAGCTGCAGCGGTTCGCGTACGTGGCGAGCCACGACCTGCAGGAGCCGATCCGGTCGATCGTCAGCTTCAGCCAGCTCCTCGATCGGCGGTACCGGGGCCGGCTCGACGGAGAGGCCGACGAATTTCTCGGGTTCATCGTCGATGGCGGCCAGCGAATGCAGGCCATGATCCAGGACCTCCTCCAGGTCTCACGGGTGGAGACCACCGCGAAGCCGCTGGAGCCGACCGACGCCGGGGAGATTGTGACCCTCGCCCTTCGCTCCCTCGAGACGCAGCTGGAGGAGGCCGGCGGCACGGTATCCGTCGAGCGGATGCCGTGCGTCCTGGCCGACGCAGCCCAGCTCGAGCAGGTCCTGACGAATCTGGTCGGGAACGCGATCAAGTATCGACGGCCGGAGGTGCCCCTCGCGATCGCAATCGCGGCCAGGCACGAAGGTGGGTGGTGGGAGATCTCGGTCTCGGACAACGGGATCGGGATCGACTCCGAGTACTACGACCAGATCTTCGAGATGTTCCGCCGGCTCCACACGCACGACGAGTACGAGGGGACCGGAATCGGCCTCGCGGTCGTAAAAAGGATCGTGGAGCGGCACGGCGGCACGATCCGGGTGACGTCGACGCCGGGCGCGGGGTCGACGTTCTGCTTCACCCTGCCTGCAGTGTGATCGCCCGGCCCGTACAGTTCGATCGGCATCCGGCCGACAGGAGGGGATACCATCGGGACCGCAGGGACCGGTCGGAGATCCTCGCAGCCCACGGCCCTTGCCCGTGAGACTCCATGGGACCGTGCATCGCCTGGCGAGGGAGGCCCGATCGGCTCCATGCCGGCCCTGTCGGCGAGATCCGGGATGCGCGCCCGAAAGATCACGGCGCAGGACGGTATGATTCAGTTTTCAGGCCCGATGTGCGCCGGGTAACGAAATAGAAAAATCCCGTTGATTCACGGGCCGGTCAAAATATGATCAATATACGGAAAAAACGATAATTTAAAAATCGCGTCCGATCCGGAATCCGAAAAAACAAGAGAAGATTTCAGCGTGTAACGCCCCGACTGGGAGCCGCCGAAGAATTTCAGATCCCTACCCCATTCCTTTATAGGATGACCTTCTGCAGGCTCTATTATGGCAACAGCCACCGGTCCAACAATCTCTCAGAGCCGTTTCCACCATGTCAAGGAGGAATACGGACACAACTCGATCACCAAGGCAGTCGCGAGAGGTCAGATCACCTTACACGATGCCGCCCTGATCACCGAGTATGCCACCGAACGACACGTCAGCAACAACCTCAGCCAATCACGCACCAACAAGCTCATCTACGCCCTTGTTACCTGGCGGCGGTTCATCGGCCCCTTCGCGGAGAACACCATGCCGGACCTCTACGCCGGCATCACGGCGCTCCGGAGCGGAACCACCAGCCGCGGGCTGCTCTTTACCGAGAACGGGCTCCACGATCAGATCCTCTTTCTCAAGCAGTTCTATCTCTGGCTCCACGAGAACGACTACGTCGTCCTTCCCGAGAAGAAGCTCAGAAAACTCAGGGCACCAACACCGAACCCCGTTACCAAGAGCGCCGCCGACCTGATCACGCCCGATGAGATCACCGCGATGGTCCGCGCCTGCAGGTCATCGCGTGATCGCGCTCTGATCATGACCCTGTACGAAGGCGGTCTTCGCATCGGGGAGATCGGCACCCTCACCTGGCGTCAGCTCACCTTCGATCGGAACGGTGTCGTCGCCTCCGTCCTCTACAAGACGAAGCAGGTCAGGTACATCCGGCTCGTCATCGCCCGGGACTACCTCGCCCAGTGGCGAGCCGATTACCCATTCGATCCCGACGGCGACGCCCTCGTCTTCCTCAACCGCCAGAACCGGCCGCTCCGCTACAACACCGTTGCAGGCCACCTGAAGGAGATCGCCCTCCGGGCAGGGGTCGAGCGGCACATCACGCCGCACATCTTCCGCCACGCACGCGTCACCCACCTGATCCGCAGCGGCCTCTCCGAGAGCGTGGTCAAGCTCCAGATCTGGGGCACGCATCGGACCAAGCAGTTCGACACCTACTGCCACCTCACGGGCCGCGACATCGACAAGGAGATCCTCCATTACTACGGGATCGAGCCCGACGAGGAGGTCGACGCCACGGGCCTGACGCCCGTCACCTGCCCCCACTGCCATTATCTCAACGCCCCCGTCGCGAACCACTGCCGCGCCTGCGGCCGATCGCTCACTGCGGAGGGCACCGACGAGCAGGAAGCGATCAGGCAATTCATCCACCAGCACCCCGAGGGGCTCGAGGCATTCTTCGCCGAACAGGTGAGGCGAGCGGTCGCATCTCAGTTAGGAGAGACGAACGGCGGGCAGGAATAGCCCCGATTTTATTATTTTCACCCAGCAGGCGTTAGCCATCTTATCATCCATGCTCGTGATTTTTCTCTGTCGCCAGTGCGACAGGAAGGACACATGGATTATCTGGAAATATCCCGAGAGGCCGCGGAGGCGTACGAACGGCTCACCGGTTTCGTCGGGCTCGGTCTCTTCATGGAACGACGGGGACTCTTCGTCTTCCGAGAATCACGGACACAACGGAGCGAGGAATGAGCGGCCCCTTCCGCATGCCACCGGTCCAAGGGGGTGCAAGAAGGAGGCCAGTAGAGATCTCTCCGTGCGCGACAGATAAGGATATGGATGGGCCGTTCTCGGTCGGCGACTGGAGGGACAACCCATGCTGAGTCCACCTGCGGCCACCAACCGCCCGGATCCGGTCGTGATCATGCGAAGCGACGGCGGTGGGATCGAGCTCCTCGCGGAGGACGCGACCTATCGCCTGCCGGCGGAGGGGCTCCGCGCCCTCCTCTTCTACGGCAACCACGTACGCCTGACGGAGGGCGGTCTCGAGACCGACAGGGGTCTCGCCATGCCCGGCCCGGACCGGCGGTGGATCCGTTTCGTCCTCGCCGGCACCCACTACCTGATCCACCGCTCGCGCCTCGGCTGGGTCGCGCGCGGGGACGTGCCCGCCGACCGGCTCTTTCGCCTGGAGGCGCCCTGATGCCGGCCCGCACATCGCTCGCCGACTACCTCGACGCGATCCGGTACCGACGGTACAGCCGCTCGGTGATCCACGAGCGGCGACGGCTCCTCGCCTACGCCATCTTCTGCGGCGACGACGAGTGGCTCTGCAACGCGCCCCTTGAGACGGTGCTCTCCACGGTCGGCGCGCAGTTCCAGGTCCGCACAAGAAGCGCCCGGCAGAAACTCGCCACAGTGGTCGAGGACTATCGCGACTGGCGTCGGCAGCAGGAGGGCGGGAATGGCGACTGAATTACTCCGACAGGCGCACGGTGAGATGCGCCTGGGTGAAGGCGAGCAGCACGAGCCCGATCACGAAGACCCCATCGAGCCAGGCCGCAGCCGGGTACTCGACCAGGTGGCGCTCGAGGGCGGCCACTCCGAAGACCATGCCGACGAGGCTGAGGACCATCCCGCTGAACGTCATCTGGCGAGCAGATACCATGCACGAGACTCGTCGTCCGGAGCATTGAACCATCCGGTTCGTTTCAAGTGTCGCCTCTGCTTCCACATCGTCGCCTCGAGGCCGTGCCCCGTCTGCGACAACCCCGAGCCGGCGCCGATGTGTCCCCGCGACCACTGCCACTGCGCGCACGACGTGATCGACGGGATCGCCTACTGCCCCGACTGCGGCGCGGCGATGTGCCCCATCTGCGGCAGCCACGACGTGGCCCAGGTCTCGCGGATCACGGGCTACCTCGGCGACGTCGCCGGGTGGAACGCGGCGAAACGGCAGGAGCTCAGGGACCGGGTCCGCGTCGAGGTGACGCCATGAAGGAGACACCGTTCCGCCCGGTCCTCGAGGCCCTGACGCTCCTCATCGAACCCGGGTCCGTCGCGGAGCTCCGGGCGATCGGGGCCGACGGCCGGATCTCGTCGGGGTACTTCGACGACCCCGCGAGGATGGCCGCGGCCGCCGAGGTCCTGGACACGTCGGCCGAGTTCAGCGGGATCTATCTCACACTCAACCCGGTGAATCCGGCGCTTCATGCCCGCCGTGCAAACCGGGTCCAGGCCCGGCTGGGTCGGAAGGACGCGACCACCGCCGACGGCGACATCGTCCGGCGGCGCTGGCTCCCGGTCGACGTCGACCCCGTGCGACCGAGCGGGATCTCGGCCACGGCGGACGAGCACCGGGCCGCGTGCCGGACGGCGCGAGCGATTTGCGAGGCGCTCACCGAGCTCGGCTGGCCCCGGCCGATCGTCGCGGACAGCGGGAACGGCGGCCACCTCCTCTACCGCATCGACCTGCCGAACGACGCGGCCTCGACGGCGCTGGTGAAGGATGTGCTCGCGGCCCTCGACGCCCGGTTCTCGAACGAGGGGGCGAAGGTCGACACGGCGAACTTCAACGCGGCGCGGATCTGGAAGTGCTACGGGACGGTCGGCCGCAAGGGCGACTCGACGAAGGACCGGCCGCACAAGCGCTCGGCGATCGTCTCGAAGCCGTACGAGCCCGAGGTGGTGCCGGCGGCGGCGCTCCGGGCGCTCGTCGCGTCCCTACCGGGGCCCGAGTCACCCTCCCCACCCGCCGCAGCCCCGAACGGTCGCAGCTCCGGTCCCTTCGACCTCCGCGCCTGGCTTGCCGAGCACAATCTCGCGGTCGCGGCCGAGAAGCCCTGGCAGGGCGGGACGCTCTTCACCCTCGCCCAGTGTCCGTTCTCGGACGCGCACGCGGACGGCGCGTACGTGATCCAGTTCGGCAACGGCGCGATCCATGCCGGCTGCAAGCACGACAGCTGCGGCGGGGGCGACCAGCGGTGGCCCGAGCTCCGGGCCCGGCTCGAGCCCGGGTATGCCGACCGCGAGAAGCGCACCGGTGAGGCCGCCCCGCCCGCTGCTAAAGAGAAACCACGCCCCAACGGGGCAGTGACGAAGAAGGCGAAGGAGGTCCTCGAGACGGGGGACCCGGTCCGCTACTTCCTCGACTGCTTCGAGCGCGACCATGTGGGCGACACCACGCTCGCCCGCTGTTTGATCATGTCGATCGCGAGCCAGACGATCCGCAACTCGCGCGGGCTGCACGTCTACGTCACGGGCGAGTCGGGCAAGGGGAAGTCGAGCGGGATGACCGCGATGCTCCGGCAGGTGCCGACGGCCTACCGCCTCGCCGAACGGATGAGCAACAAGGCGCTCTACTACTCGGACGACCTCTCGCCCGGCACCGTGCTCCTCCTCGACGACATCGCGCTCTCGGAGGAACTGCAGGAGGTCCTCAAGGAGGCGACGACCAAGTTCAGCGAGCGGATCCGGATGCGGGTCGTGAGCAAGGAGCGGACGATCCAGCACTGCACGATCCCCGAGCGGTGCGTCTGGTGGCTCGCGAACGTCTCGGCCCTCTACGACGACCAGGTCCTCAATAGAATGTTGATCTGCTGGGTCGACGACTCCGAGGAGCAGGACCGCGAGGTCTTCAAGCGGAAACTCGCCGGGGAGGAGCGTGACCCGGACGAGGCGATCGGGGACTCGTTCGAGCTGCGGGTCTGTCGCGAGATCTGGTGGATCCTCAAGGATCAGCAGCTCGTCTACGTCCAGGTCCCGTTCGCCCGCCGGATCCGGATGGCGTCGGTCCGCAACCGCCGGAACCCCGACATCCTCCTCGACTTGATCCGGAGCCACGCCCTTATCCATCTCTACCAGCGGGAGCGGCGGACCCTCAAGGACGGCCGGTTCTCGATCAAGGCGACCGAGGCGGACTTCCACGCGGCGGCCGCGATCTTCGTGGACCTCCACACGACCGGCGGCTCGCTGACGTCGAAGTTCGATCGGAACGAGCAGCTGACCCTCTCGCTCGCGTCCCACTACCGGGCCGAGCGGTTCGACCTCGCGGACCTGCAGCGGTGGACAGGGTGGCACTACCAGAAGGCCCGGCGGCTGATGCTCGGGTACGACTCTCGCGGGAGCCACTATCCGGGCCTGCTCGACAAATCCCCGGCGCTCTCGCTTGTGGACCAGACGGTCTCGGAGACCGATGACGAGGGCCGCGACGTGAAGCGGCGGTCGCTGGTCTTCACGTTCGACGAACAGGCATACCGGAAGGCGCAGTATGCCGGCCAGGTCTGGCTCGAGGAGGAGAGCTCGTTCAGCAGTTTCAGCAAACCGGACCCTGCTGAACGACCTGCTGAACGAACCGTCAAGGCGCGGTCCTCGCGTAAATCCCAGAAAGGCGGGGACTTCGAGGAGATCGGATCGCCGAGTTTCAGCAGATCGGACTGTGCAGAGGGGGGCGGGGCTTCGGGAAAACCCGATTCCCCCATCTGCACCCCTCCTGCTGAACGACCTGAGGTGAACGACGACGAATCGGCGCCCGACAGGGGATTACATCCCGAGGCGCCGAAAAAATTTCGTTCAGCAAAAATGTCCGCTGCTGAAACTGCTGAACGACCCGCGATCGATCCCCACGCGTTCGTCGCGGTCGACGGGCCCGAGTGGGAGGAGTGCGCCGTCTGCGGCACGAAGCCGTCGTACTTCCGGGAGAAGTGGTTCCACGGGATGACCGAGCGGCGCCGGCTCTGCAAGCGCTGTTACGGTGCGGCCGTCGAGCGGGAGCAGGCGAAGGTCGCCCCGCTGCCGGGGACCGTCGACCTGTCGACCATGATGAGGGTCACGGCGTCGGTCGGCCGGTGCGGATTGTGCGGGCTCGCGCCGGCGACGTGGTCCGGTGGTGCCGGCCGGCTCTGCGACGCGTGCTACCAGCGGGAGATGCGGCGCGGGCTCGAGGCCGGGGGGTCGATCGCTGCACTCCCCTGAATTGATGAGTATCAGTTGGTGCCCGGGTTATCTCGACCGCTACGGCCAGTAGATGCGGCCGGCTCTGCGACACATGACCCCCCGGGGAGGTGCGGTGGGCCGTGGAGCAGGGCCCCGGATCGCCCCTCGGGGACTGCTCGCACCGGAATCCACGACCCCCGGACATTCAGAATGCTCATGAGAATGATCGGTTTTTTTACCACTCTCGGCAATGAGAGAGCATAGGATACGGCGGCCCGGAATGACAAAGACCCGTGTACACCGGTCATCGGCGCCCCCAGTCGCCGCTGACACAACCGCATCGTCCGAACCGACAACGGGACGTGGAGAGACCCCGCCCGGAGACCAGCCGGCGGACACGACCGCACCGCCGGAACCGACGTTCCCTCCGCGTGATGATCAGTTCCCCATCGTCGGCGTCGGCGCGTCCGCCGGCGGGCTCGAGGCCATCGAGCAGTTCCTGAAAGGCGTCCCGGAGGGGAGCGGCATGGCCTTCGTGGTCGTCCAGCACCTCGACCCGACCCAGCCGGGCATGCTGCCCGAGCTGCTCCAGCGCGCCACCCCGATGCCGGTCTTCCAGGTCACGGACGGCATGCCCGTGGAGCCCGACCACGTCTACGTGATCCCGCCGGGCCACGACCTCTCCCTGCTCCACCGGGTTCTGCACCTGCTCGAGCCCCAGGCGCCGCGCGGCCTTCGTCTGCCGATCGACCTCCTCTTCCGTTCCCTCGCCGACGACCTGCAGGAGCGGAGCATCGGGGTCATCCTCTCCGGCATGGGCTCCGACGGCACCGCAGGCCTCCGGGCGATCAAGGAGAAGGCGGGGCTCGCGCTCGTCCAGGACCCGGCCTCCGCCCAGTTCGACGGCATGCCTCGGAGCGCCGTCGATGCGGGCCTGGCCGATATCGTCGCCCCGGCAGGCGAACTGGGGGGAAAGATCTTCGGGTTCATCCGGCACCTGCCCGTCGCTCCGAGGGAAGAAGCGGTCGAGACCACGACCCGGAACGCCCTGGACAAGGTCATCATCCTGATCCGGGCGCGTACCGGCCAGGACTTCACCCTGTATAAGAAGAGCACGATCTCCCGGCGGATCGAACGGCGCATGGCCATCCACCAGATCGGCCAGCTCTCCGACTATGTCCGCTTATTGCAGGAGAACCCCGGCGAGGTGGACCTCCTCTTCAAGGAGCTCCTCATCGGGGTCACCAGTTTCTTTCGCGACCCGCCTGTCTGGGAGGCGCTCCGGGACCGGGCGATCCCCGAGCTCCTTGCAGCCGCGCCGGAAGGGGCGACGCTCCGGGCCTGGGTGGCCGGCTGCTCGACGGGCGAGGAGGCCTACTCCCTCGCGATCGTCTTTCGCGAGGCCCTCGGGAGGCTGTCGCCTGCGAAGCAGGCCACCCTGCAGTGCTATGCGACCGACCTCGACAGGGATGCCATCGATCGGGCGCGGACGGGGTTCTATCCCGAGAGCATCGCGGCCGACGTCTCGGAAGAACGCCTGGACCAGTTCTTCGTCAGGGAGGAGAACGGGTACCGGGTCACAAAGGAGATCCGGGAGATGGTGGTCTTCGCCCCGCAGAACGTGATCATGGACCCGCCGTTCACCCGGCTCGACCTCCTCAGCTGCCGAAACCTGCTGATCTACCTCGAGCCCGAGATCCAGCGGAAGCTCCTGCCCGTGTTTCACTACGCCCTGAACCCCGGAGGCGTGCTGGTCCTCGGCACGGCCGAGTCCGTCAACAGCTTCGCGGACCTCTTCACCCCGCTCGACGCCAGGCTCCGGCTGTTTCGCCGGCTCGAGCCGGCGGTGCCCGCGGTGCCGATCG
>Ga0074193_1002247_pt1 | contig 18262 bp, 15 predicted proteins | sample EPASupsiteHSE605_FD_64523 | JGI IMG/M metagenome (GOLD analysis project Ga0074193, IMG submission 64523) | Bioremediated contaminated groundwater from EPA Superfund site, New Mexico - Sample HSE6-05 | ecosystem: Environmental > Aquatic > Deep subsurface > Groundwater > Contaminated ... | reverse complement strand
GGTATCCGAAGCATCCCTTAGCACCTGTTTTAAGGTGCAGGTAAACTCGCCCTCCCAGGGGATCAGGCTCAGGTTTTTTTCCTTTTCGGGTATTGATTTTAAAATTTTGGCTAAATTTGTGATGGCCTCTACCCGTGGAACTATCGAACGCTGACTTTGACGTGCCGCCTCAACTGCCACTTTTTGCCACCGCTGCTGCCGATTTTCAGCCCGAGCCGGCTCCAGTCGGACAATGGTACGCTCCGTTACCAAGGGAATAACCCGAGACACGCCCAGTTCGGTTCCCTTCTGGATAATCAACTCCATTTTATCCCCTTTGGGAATACTCTGACCCAAAACTACCTCTAAAGACGGCTCACGATTAATCGTCAAGCCCAAATCCGGTTCATCTTCAATGGTCACCAAAACCTGTTGGCCTTTTATCTCCCGAATACTAGTCACATACTCGTGTCCTAAACCGTCAAATATCCGGACCCGATCCCCAGGGACATGCCTTAGGACCCGAGACAAATGCCCTGCCTCCGGCCCCTCAATAACGGCCTCCCCATCAAAAATCCTTTCCGGAGCTACATAAAACCGACTCAAACTCATCATTACCGCCCCCAACCACTAGTATTCAAATTTACAACCTTTGTGAAGAACAGTGCTTGGGGTTTGGGCGGGTAACTATTACCGTAGACCATTCACCCTCATCAGTAATCTCTGCCGTTTCAAAGCCAATCCCTTCGAGTTCCTCCAAGACCTCGGCCAATCGGCCCTGGATAATTCCAGCCCCGATAAAAATACCTCCCGGCTTTAACTTTTCCCAGGCTGAAGGACCTAAACGTTTAACTATCGTAGCTATTAAATTTCCGGTAATAATATCCGCCTTGATATTCTGAACCGGTTCCAAAAGGTCCCCGGCCATTACTTTTACTCGGTCCTGTACCCCATTAAACAAAACATTTTCTTGGGCTATAGTAACGGCTACCGGATCTAGATCAATAGCCAATACTTCTGCGGCCCCTAATTTTGCGGCGGCAATAGCCAGGATCCCTGAACCCGTACCCACATCTACTACTAGTTCCCCGCCTCGGATGTAACCCTCTAAAGCCTTTAAACAATGGACCGTAGTTGGATGCGTCCCGGTTCCAAAGGCCATCCCGGGATCGAGATCGATTACAACCTCGCCGGCCGCCGGAACGTAGTTTTCCCAAGATGGTTTAACCACTATAAGATCCGAAATCTTTACTGGATGATAATACTTCTTCCAGGCATTAGCCCAATCCTCCTCAGCAACCTGACTCAAAGAAATCTGACCTTCTGCCCCCTGGAAATGTTCCAATAAATCCAACAATCGTTTACGAAATTCAATCATTAAGGCCGGTTCTTCACCAACTCCAATGGATTCATTTTTAGCCAGGGGCAAATAACCTTTAACCGTAATCGAATCCCCTTGGAGAACCTCTAGAGGCAGCTTGTAACAGTCCCAACCGGCGGAGCGAGTATACTCCTCAATCAATTGAGGGTCTTCAATAACCACCCCTCCAAAGCCCATCTCATGGTACAAATTGGCTACTGCATCTGCCGCTGCTTGAGTAGTTGTAATTTTGATTTCCTGCCAGATCACTGATGCACCTCTTCTGCCCGAAATCGGGTCTAATGTTGTTCTGTTCCGTCGTGAGCTTACAGTATCATTTAACCGATCAAAGCATCTTTTACTTTATCAAAAAATCCTTTGTCCTTGTCTTTTTCTTTTTCCTTAATGCTTTCCACAATACCCGGCCCGGCTTCTTCAGAAACAAACATACCCATAGTTTCACCAAGTTGATGTAAAATCTCCTTTTGTTCAGCAGAAAGACGATTGAGGGTTTTAACCACTATTCGAACGTGGAGATCTCCTTTACTACTGCTCCGCAAACGAGGCATTCCCTTGCCCCTTAATCTGAATACGGAACCAGTCTGAGTCCCTTCTGGAATCTTCAAAGCAGCTTGACCTTCCAAGGTTGGTACTTCTATTACCGTCCCTAAGGCTGCCTGAACCATATTGATGGTAATCTCACTGCTTAGATCGTCCTTTTGACGCTGGAACACCGGATGCGATTTAACAAAAATGAATACATACAGATCCCCGGGGGATCCACCTCGTAGTCCAGCCTCACCTTCACCGCTCATCCGCAAACGAGACTCACTATCAATACCCGCTGGGACCTGCACCTTTAATTTACGTATCCGTCGGACTTTACCTTGCCCCCGACAATCCGGACAAGGTTTTTCTACCAGAGTGCCCTCTCCTCCGCATTGGGAACAGGACCGAACCGTCTGAAACCGTCCCAAAGGGGTATTCTGCACTACCCGGACCTGACCGGTTCCCTGACAGGTAGAACATTTAACTCGTTTGGTTCCCTTAGCCGCCCCAGAGCCCTGGCACTCCGAACAATCCTCATTACGAGGAATCTCTACATCTTTATCCACCCCAGAAAAAGCTTCCTCCAAGGTTATTTCCAAATCTAGCCGCAAATCAGCCCCGGCTTGGGGACCGCTGCGCTGCCGGTTTCCTCCGAAGCCTCCCCCAAATACTCCCCCAAAGAAACTTTCAAAAATATCCATGGGGTCACCAAATCCGCTGGCCCCAAACCCGCCATAACCGCCTCCCCCAGCTCCAGACTGATCAAAGGCGGCATGCCCAAATTGATCGTAGGCTGCCCTTTTATTAGCGTCACTTAAAATTTCATAAGCTTCATTTATTTCTTTAAATTTTTCGCCGGCATTTTGATCGTCTTTATTTCGATCCGGGTGAAACTTTAGGGCCTGCTTACGATATGCTTTCTTAAGCTCTGCTTCACTGGCCCCTTTACCAACTCCCAAAACCTCGTAATAATCACGCTTGCTCATCCCACAGCTCCTCCGGTTAGCTAAGGATGGTTTCGGCAACCATCCTCGCCTGGAAAACTTATTTTAAACCCTGCCAGATCGGGAAATTCCCCTTTCCGGTCTCTTCTGGATCCAAGTTGTTACTTGTTCTACTCTTTTTTATCCTCATCTACCATTGTATAATCAGCATCCACTACTTGTTCATCTTTGGTTGAATCATCATTAGCGTTACCTTCTCCCGGCTGAGCAGCGTTCTCCTGATACACTTTAGATGAAAAAGCATACAGTAAAGAGGTAAGTTCCTCGCTTTGTTTTTTAATCTCTTCTACTGATTTCCCGGCTAAGTTCTCTTTTAGTTGATTCTTAACCTCTTCAATTTTAGCCCGTTCAGCCGCATCCCCTTTGTCTCCCAGATCGGTCAAAGTTTTTTCAGTTTGATAGACCAAGGAATCCGCATTGTTGCGGGCTTCGGCTTCTTCAAACCGCTTTTTATCTTCTTCTTCGTTGTCTTCGGCATTTTTACGCATCGTTTCTATCTCATCGCTAGTCAAACCACTAGTTCCGGTAATGGTCACCATCTGCTCTTTACTGGTACCCAAATCCTTAGCGGAAACATGCACGATTCCATTTACATCAATATCAAATTTAACCTCAATCTGAGGAACTCCTCTAGGCGCTGGGGGAATGCCATCCAGAATAAACCGGCCTAAGGTCTTGTTGTCTGCGGCCATCTTCCGTTCACCCTGCAGTACGTGGATTTCCACGCTAGGCTGCATATCCCCGGCAGTGGAAAAAATCTGTTTCTTCTCGATGGGAATAGTGGTATTACGCTCAATCAGACGGGTATAGATGCCTCCCATAGTCTCAATTCCTAAAGACAGTGGGGTAACATCTAGGAGTACGATATCGCCGGTTCCCTTTCCAGATACGATATCGGCCTGAATTGCGGCCCCCATAGCCACCACTTCATCTGGGTTGATCCCTTTATAAGGCTCCTTACCGGTTAGATCCTTAACCGTTTTTTCTACCAAAGGAACCCTGGTCGATCCCCCGACTAAAATTACCCGATGGATATCTTTGGGCTCCATTTTAGCATCGGCTAAAGCCTGCTTCATGGGTCCGATCGTCATTTCCACTAAATCCCGAATCAAATCTTCAAATTTAGCCCGGCTCAGTGTTAGATCCAGATGTTGCGGGCCGGCGGATGTAGCGGTAATAAAAGGTAAATTGATATTAGCTGTGACCACGGTAGAAAGTTCAATCTTCGCTTTTTCTGCCGCTTCCCGAAGTCTTTGCAAGGCCATTTTATCGGTACTCAAATCAACCCCGGTTTCTTTCTTAAACTCGGTAATGGCCCAGTCCATTATGCGCTTATCAAAGTCATCTCCACCTAAACGATTATTACCACTAGTAGCCTTAACTTCGAATACTCCTCCACCCAAATCTAATATTGAGATATCAAAAGTACCTCCGCCTAAGTCGTACACTAGGATGGTATGATCTTGCTCCTGTTTATCTAAACCATAAGCTAAAGCGGCGGCAGTGGGTTCGTTTATAATCCGTAATACCTCAAGGCCGGCAATGGCTCCGGCATCTTTAGTCGCCTGTCGCTGACTGTCAGTGAAGTAAGCCGGCACCGTGATTACCGCTTGTGTAACCGATTGTCCTAAGTAAGCTTCGCTATCCGACTTAATTTTTTGCAAAATCATCGCGGATATTTCTTGAGGGGAATATTCTTTATTATCAATCTTAACCTTATGATCCGTACCCATGTAGCGTTTTATGGACATAATTGTTCGATCGGTATTGGTAACTGCTTGTCGTTTAGCAATCTGACCGACTAAGCGTTCTCCGCTTTTCGAAAATCCTACTACCGAAGGGGTTATCCTTCCCCCTTCGCGGTTGGGAATAACCGTTGGCTGTCCGCCCTCAATAATCGCTACACATGAGTTAGTTGTACCTAAATCAATACCTACTAGCTTTGCCATTGCAAATCCCTCCATCTCATATAAATATTAAACCTAACTATTCCATAAAGTCATTAGGTTAATGATTATTTTCTCCATTATTTTCTGCATATTCTTCAGATTCTCTAGCCACGGTTACTCGAGCCGGCCGGATCACCTTTTCCCGCATTTTGTATCCCTTTTGTAATTCCTGAACTACCAGATTATCTTCCTGACTATTTGCAGCCGGCACTCGCGAAATAGCCTCGTGCAGATTCGGATCAAATTCCTGACCGATTACCTCTATTTTCTGCAAGCCTTCGCGGCTTAAGGTCTCCCTAAATCCCCGATATACCATCTGCAAACCAGCTAATAAACCCTCAAAATCACGTGACTTTTCGGCTGCTTCTAGACCGCGTTCTAAGTTATCCAAAACCGGCAGCAAGTCCGTAATGACCCGTTCGGCGGCTAAGAGCTGAATTTCTTCTTTTTCCTGCTTAGTCCTCCGTCGAAAGTTATCAAAGTCCGCTTCCATACGGAGTAAATTACGGTAGTATTTCTCGGCCTTGACTCGATTAGCCTCGACTTCTTGAGCCAACCTCTGAATCAGGTCTTCTACGGAAATTTCCTCTGCTGCTCCACCACCGTTGTTACCAGTATTCTCATTAATTACCGTGGCATCTTCTCCCGATCCTGCCGGTTCCTCGTGCCATTCCGCAGCGTTAATTTCATTTGACATCTGGTCACCTTCCTACTCTAATGTTGCCATCCTAGCGACAGGAGGTTTACAAATCTAACACTTTTAAGTCTTGGTTAGCTCCGGTTCTTTCCCTCTTCTTTACAATTGTATCTATCCTTAATATGGCTTCGGCAATTTCCATTGCGGCCTTCAAAGCGTGCAACTTAACCAGGGTGGGGTCCATTACTCCCATAGCGAGCATATCTTCAACTTCCCCGGTTTCGCAATCTATGGATAATGAATCTTTTCCAGTTTCAGCTTGGGCAGCCATCACATCGCCCAGCTTCTCTAAAGGATTAAAACCAGCATTACTAACGATCTGGGCAAAGGGACGCTTTAGAGCCTCAACCATACAGTCCACACCATAGGCGGCCATCCCTCTAACTTCACTCCTAGACTGAGCCACCTGATAGGCTAGGGCTAATTCAATGGCTCCTCCGCCAGGCACCAGGCCTCCATTTAAGGCTGCCTGGGCTGCTGACGCTGCGTCTTTAGCCATCCTTTTACGTTCCCCAACGATCTCTCGGGTAGCTGCTCCCACCACGATCGTAGCTACTGTTTTACCCCCACCCCCTATAATTCTGATCTGTTCCAACCGTTCGTCTTCAAAGACTCGGTCAGCTCGCCCCAAAAACCTTTCTAAATCTACCTCGCTACGTTTCAATCCGGTTCGCTTAATCATCCGTGCGCCGGTTAATTCAGCCGCCTTACGCAATTCTTTAAAAGAAACCCTCTGTACCACCATGACCCCGGCTTCAGTTAAAACTTCTTCCGCAAAATCGTCTACCCCCCGGTCAACTAGAACTAAGTTAATTCCTATAGAAATTATTTTGGCTAAGTTCTTCTTGTATTCTTCTTTTAGTTCCAGATATCGGGCCACCCCGGTTTCTGTAGCCAAGGCTTCCTCTTCAAAATCTTCCGGTTCCAAGGCATCGTCTATAATTAGAACCTTAACCCCACCAATTTCCAGGGGCATCTGCCGGTTCATCCTCTGTTTATTAAGAATTAATCCTCTAAATACCTCGTTTTCGGCAGCTTCCCGGGCCACTATCGTCTCGGCCAGTTTAAAGGCCGGATCACTTAGCTTCTCTGGACCGATAAGCTTAATAGCCTCTATGACTAAATCCGCCAGGTCCTCATGACCACGCCCCGCGATCAGGGCTATCTGCCGCAACTGAATACCTTCCGCTTCGTCTATTGGTCGAGACCTATCCTGCAAAGCTTGTATGGCTTTACGGGCCCCAAATCTCAGCCCTTCGATCACCCGGGCTACGGGTACTCCACGGTTTACTTGGTTAACCCCTTCATTTACCAAACCCCCGGCCAGGATCGTAGCCGTGGTGGTTCCATCTCCAACTGCCTCCTGCTGCGCCCGGGCGATTTTAATCAAAAGTCGCGCCGCTGGATGATGAACCTCCATGAGATCCAAAATGGTGACTCCGTCATTGGTGATCACCACATCTCCAAACTGGTCTACCAGCATAGTGTCCAATCCCTTAGGGCCAATCGTTCCCTCAACCGCTGCGGCTATGGCACGAATAGCATTAGCATTCGTAATCAAAGCAGTGACTCTTTCCCCACCCTCATTACTATTACCATTCTGTTTAGAACTCAATAAAAGGGCCTCCTTTAAATGATACTGAAACTTTGAAAACCACCCCGACATCACCCACGATAACCTCGAAAAACCTCCGATAAAATCATCGCCATATACTCTAAGATACTGGTGGCCTTAGGATACTCCATTCGGGTAGGTCCCAACAGTCCAACCCGACCAACTGCTTTGCCGTCTATTTCATAGGTAACCGTTATCACACTGCAATCCTGGAATTCTTCGCGGCGATTTTCTCCGCCAATACGCACCGTAACCCCAGTTCCTTTACTTTCGGTTAATAGATCGCGCATCTCATTTTCTTCTTCCAGCACGCTGAGTATCCGACGAATTTTTTCAACATTACGGAATTCAGGCTGGTTAAAAATATTAATTATACCTCCTAGGTATACCTTTTCCCATTCTGGGGCGTGCAAATACTCGTCTAACAGATCCAACGCCATGAAAAGAATATCTTTCTGCTGCTGCAGCTCAGCATATAATTCATGCAGCAGGGTCCTTTGGATGTCATTAAAAGTTATACCCTTCAATTTAGCATTAATAGTTTGTGAAACCCGGTATAGGTCGGCAGCGGAGACCGGTTCCGGAAACTCCAGCATTTTATGAATTACGGCCCCGGACTCGGTTACTACTACCAAAAGTGCAATCTGGGCTTGTAATTGAATCAGTTCTATCTGTCTAAACCTTCCTTGGATCGGTATTGGCCCCATAACCATAGCTGTATAATTAGTAAACTGGGATATGAGTTTACTGGTTTCCAGAACGATCTGTTCCAGGTCCCCTGTCTTGTGAAAAAATTTACTTTGAATTAAAACTTGTTCTTGCTCGGTTAAACTGTAGACCTCCATCAGACAGTCAACATAATAGCGATAGCCTAACTGAGATGGAATTCGGCCGGCTGAGGTATGAGGCTGCTCAATAAGCCCCATTTCTTCTAGGTCCGCCATTTCATTACGTATGGTTGCCGGACTTACCCCTAGATTATACTTTCGGGCAATGGTGCGCGATCCAACTGGTTCAGCGGTAGCTACATAATCTTTAATGATAGCTTCAAGGACCCTTTGTTTTCGTTCATCGATTTTCACCGGCACCCCCCCTTAACTATTGTTAGCACTCGTCTAGGTTGAGTGCTAATCCTTCTTGTTAAAAAATTACCACCGCTTGAAGCCTTTGTCAAGTCGATGGCAACCCACTCTGTTTAGGATAACCAAAGGGATATCTTAAGATTGTTTAATTTTATTGATATTATTGAGAATTACAGCCTTACTATCTATTTTTGCCCGGCAAACATATTTTCAAACTGCTTAAGATTTACGGGAGAAATTCCTGAAATACCTGGTTAGCAATCAAAATCGCTCTTGGACTAAGCGCGATAAAATCTTTATTTTCCCACAAAAGTCTCTTTTGAATCAACCGTTCTACCACTCCAGGATAAACCTGCTCAACCGTTTCTCCAAACCGCTGTTTAAACTCCCGCTTACTTACTCCAGCCATTAGTCTCAACCCTAAAAACATGGTTTCCGCTTTCTCAACAGCCGGTGTTATAACCTCTGTAAAACCTACCGGAGATCGAAACTTAGTGACTAACTGTAAATATTTATCTAAATCCGACCAGTTTCCAAAGCGAACTGGCTGCTTTGAGATCTGGTTAGGAATCGCCCCATTTAAAAATTCCCCCGTGTGCAGTTTCTCACCTGCCCATACCTGAGCCGGTGTTACACCCCACAAGCAGGAATGAGCCGAGGGACCCAGCCCTAAGTATTCCTGATTCCTCCAGTAGACCTGGTTATGCATCGATTGGCAGCCGGGTTTGGCAAAATTAGAAATCTCATAATGTTGGTATCCTTGATCAGCAACCCGCTCAACCAGCCAATCAAACATATCCGCTTCTAAATCCTCATCCGGTAGATTTAATTTTCCGCTCTGCTGAAGTTGAAAAAAAGGAGTACCGGTCTCAACCTTTAAACTATAGGCGGACAGGTGCTCCGGATTAAAGGTTAAAATTCTTTCTACCGTACTCTGCCAAATTTCCAAGGTCTGGTCCGGTAACCCATAAATCAGATCCAGATTTATATTTTCGAACCCCTTGCCACGGGCTAGTTCTACGGCCTGTCCGGCCTGCTCGGCCGTATGGATGCGACCGATCTTCTTCAATAGATAAGGGTCCAGCGTTTGGACCCCTAAAGACAGCCGGTTAACCCCGATGGCCTTTAATGCAGCGAGTAGGTCCCCATCAATGGTGCCTGGATTAGCTTCCACCGTTACCTCAATATTCTCTCGAGTATCAAATGCTTTAAGACAGTCTCCAATTAATTTAACCAGCATTTCACTGGGCAAGCAAGTGGGAGTCCCCCCGCCGATGTATAAAGAAGTTAACCTGGGGACCTTTCCCTCCTGCTCTTGAAAATATTTTAGATAGCTTTCTAGCTCGCATAAAACTGTTTCTACATACAACTGCGGCTTCTGTCCTTTTAAAGGTATGGAATAAAAGTCGCAGTAAAGACACTTTTGGAGGCAATATGGAATATGAATATAAACCGCCAGGCTCCTCGATGATTTTTGGTCCGGCAACTGATCCCAATTCTCATTTACTTGCTCCTGGTTGAATATTTTCATCGGTCAACCCTCATTACTTTTGCTTACCTAATCTACCTTTAATACGGCCATGAACGCTTCTTGGGGAATCTCGACATTACCCACCTGTTTCATCCTTTTTTTACCCTCTTTTTGTTTCTCCAGCAGCTTTCTCTTACGGCTAATATCTCCTCCGTAGCATTTGGCTAATACGTCTTTTCTCCTAGCCTTGATATTTTCCCGAGCCACGATCTTGGCCCCGATAGCCGCTTGAATAGGAACATCAAATAATTGTCGGGGGATCAACCCTCTAAGTTTCTCAACTAAGTTTCTTCCCCGCTGTTGAGCCCGATCCCGATGAACAATAAAGGATAAAGCGTCCACGGATTCTCCGTTCACCAATATGTCCAGCTTGACCAATTCTGATTCCCGATATCCGCATAATTCGTAATCCAAGGAAGCATAACCCTTCGTTCGGGACTTAAGCTGGTCAAAAAAATCATAGATAATTTCACTTAGCGGCAATTCATAGGTTATCATCACCCGCGAAGCTGACATATACTCCATATTTAAAAAGATCCCGCGTTTTTCCTGAGACAGCTCCATTATTACCCCCACATAGTCAGACGGAACCATGATAGTGGCCTTTACATAGGGCTCTAAAATCTTATCAATATTATTCGTAGCCGGCCAAAAGGCCGGATTATCAATTTGTACCTCCGACCCATCAGTTTTGGTTACCTGGTAAACCACACTGGGTGCCGTGGTGATTAACATCAGACCGTATTCACGTTCCAACCGTTCCTGGACAATTTCCATGTGCAGCAGGCCCAAAAAACCACAACGATAACCAAAACCTAGGGCCGCCGAAGTCTCGGGTTCATAACGCAAGGAAGCATCATTAAGTTTTAATTTCTCCAAGGCATCCCGGAGATCGGTGTAATCCGTGGCTTCTACCGGGTATAGGCCGCAAAAGACCATGGAAACTGCCTCCCTATAACCTAGCAAAGGCACCGAGGCCGGATTATCCGCCCCGGTAATAGTGTCTCCTACCCGAGTATCCTTTACGTTTTTCACGCTGGCCGCTAAATACCCCACCTCACCCACGGACAGTCGATCTACCACTTTTAAAGAAGGGGTAAAAACGCCTACCTCGGTGACCTCAAATTCCAGACCGGTAGACATCATTTTGATTTGCATACCCTTTTCGATCTGACCATCCACCACCCGCACGTAAGAGATGGCTCCTTTATAGGCATTGAAGTTGGAGTCGAAAATCAGTGCTCGCAAGGGTCCCGAATGATCTCCCCGAGGTGGAGGAATTCGTTGGACAACGGCCTCCAGGATGTCTTCTATGCCGATCCCGGACTTTGCCGATGCCAAAATAGCCGCACTTGCATCCAGTCCAATAACATCCTCAATCTCCTGCCGCACTCGATCTGGTTCCGCACTAGGCAGATCAATTTTATTAATTACGGAGATTATTTCCAGGTTATTTTCCACGGCCAGGTAGACGTTAGCTAAAGTTTGAGCCTCTATTCCCTGTGAAGCATCCACTACCAGGATCGCTCCCTCGCATGCGGCCAGGCTCCGAGAAACCTCATAAGTAAAGTCTACGTGTCCGGGAGTATCAATCAGGTTTAACATATACTCTTGACCATCCCGAGCGCGGTATAGAAGATTAACCGCAGTAAGTTTAATGGTAATCCCGCGCTCTCGTTCAAGATCCATCTGATCTAATACTTGTTCCATCATCTCCCGCTCGGTTATGGCTCCGGTAAACTCTAATATTCGGTCCGCTAGCGTAGATTTGCCATGGTCAATATGCGCGATAATACAAAAATTTCTAATCCGTTCTGTGGGTATACTATTCATAGGGTAAACCTGAATCTCCTTCCCATATTTCAACCTTTGGTCTGCTGGCCTTGCCCTTATATCCTAATAATCATTAGATTTAGCATTAACCTTATTATTTTACAGTTAAACCTAGACTTAAGCAATGCCTGAACTAAACTGACCTAGCAGGATTTAAGCCATAGGGTAACGAACTTAGTTAACTAAATAAGTTTTTATCAAACCTTTTACTAAAGGATAGGAGGGAAAGCTCAATGGAAGAGCTGGTCCGTTTCGGGGTATCGATTACCCCTCTCTTATTAGAGAAGTTCGATCAATTGATAAAAGATAAAGGCTATCCCAGTCGCTCTGAAGCTTTACGAGATCTAATCCGGGATCACCTTGTGGAACAGGAATGGGAAACTGGTGATACTGAAGTAGTTGGAACAGTTACGCTCATTTACGATCATCATAGCAGTAATCTTTTACAGCTCCTAAACGATATTCAGCATGATTATCACGACTTAATTATATCCACCTTACATGTCCATCTAGATCATCACCGCTGTATGGAAGTATTGGTCCTGAAAGGATCTGCCATTGCTGCCCGCCAAATAGCTTCCCGGCTAATCAGCATGAAAGGAGTTAAACATGGCAAGCTTACCATAACTTCTACTGGTAAAGGTTTAGGATAACTAAATCTCGGCTATAACTAGAACCTTCAACCTTTTCTACAAAAATATCTTTTTTGTATTTTCCAAAATATATTTTTTCTTCTGGCTATAATCGTAATCAAACCGACAAATACTAGTTTTGTAGAAAATACGAAGGAGGGACCTAGATGCCGCAAAATGAAAAGTTTATTTTCGGTACCGGTAAAATACCTGCACAGTTCAAGGAAGAAATAGCCGATGAATTTATGGCGGACCAGAAAGGATTCCCTGAACCCCGTTTTGGTATGGAACAATGGGCCAATCACAAAAACACGGACTCTGACAGTGATGATCTAAATTTAGACCAATAGCTATTAAGCTTTCTGTAAAACTAAAATACCAGCCAAAAGAATGGGTAGACCAGACTAAATTCTGAGTCTGCCCATTCTTGATTAATTGCTACTTGGCTTTCTTTGCAAATCGACGGCGAAAGATATTTAATACCATTTGGGCTTCTTCCATCCGCATCCAAAGCGCTAAGCCCCCAAACACCAAAACCCCAATTCCTATCCCGCTAATTACGGTTATTAATTGGTTCACCTTGACTGGAAAAGTTAGAAACGGTTGTAAAAAAGATACTGTAAAACCAGCTGCTAACGCCATGGCCAAAGAAGCAAACAGGGTCTTCAAAAATGAGGTCAACATCAAACGACCGTCAATATTTCCCAAACGCAGCTTAACCATGAACAATAAGGTGATCATATTAAAAATACCCGCTATGGAATAAGCCAGAGCAAGACCACCGTGTCCCAGATAGTTAACCAGCACAAAACTGAGAATAATATTGAAGATTATAGTTATTACCCCAATTGCTACTGGGGTTCGAGTATCCTGAATAGAATAAAATACCCGATTTAATACCTGGATTGCCGAATAAGCAAACAAACCCAAGGAATAGAATAAAAGCGCTTCTGCAGTGGCTAAGGTATCATACCGATCGAATTTCCCTTGTTCAAATAGGGCTTGTACAATAGGAACCCGCAGAACGATCAACCCGACTGCGGCTGGGAGGGTTAAAAAGATTACAGTTCGGCCCCCGATTGAGACCGTACGCTTAAATTCCGCGATTTCTTTACGAGCCGATTGCTCAGAAAGGGTTGGGAACACGGCTACGGCAACGGCTATTCCAAATACCCCTATTGGCACCTGCATTAGACGCTGAGCTGTTCGCAGAGCCGAAATCATCCCTTCGGCCAAACCCGAAGCCAGATTTTGACTAATGAACAAGTTAAACTGAGTAACCGACAGACCAATTAAAACCGGCAGCATCAATTGCATAATTCGTCTGACCCCGGGTTCGGATAGATCAAAACTTAATTCGTACCGTAAACCATATCTAATCAAGGAGGGAATCTGAACAGCAAAATTCACAATTGCGCCTACTACTACTCCTATGGAAAATCCCATAATCCCCCAGCGAATCGAAAGTACCCAACCCACAACTATAATCGCCAAGTTATATAGGACGCTTCCAATGGCTGGACTGGTAAAATGTTTGTGTGAATTAAGGATACCCATAGCAATTCCGTTCATAGCCATAAAAAAGGTCTGGGCAAACATTACCCTGGTTAGTTTTATGGTTAGATCAATCGCCTCGGTAGAGAGTTTGGGAACTAAAAGATGCACTAACTGCGAAGTAAAAATCAAACCAATCCCGATTCCCACCAGCACCAGTACCATGATCGAATTAAAAATAATAGAAGCTACCCGCCAGCCTTCATCCTGTTTACCCTTGGCAATATAACTAGAAAATACGGGAATAAAGGCAGAACTTAAAGCCCCTCCCACTAAAAGCATGTATAAAAAATCCGGGATAGAAAAAGCCGCGTTGTAGGCATCAGTTAAACTGCCCTGCCCAAATCGAGTATAGATCACTACATCCCGAACATAGCCTAATATACGAGACATTACCATGGTTAACATTAAAAATCCGGCTGCCCGGACCATTTTGGTACCTGTTTGGGACATGATCAGTCTCCTCTTTTAATTTAGCTAAATTATACCCGATGGAAATAAGCGGTCCCGATAAGGATACATTACTATAACACGTTACCTCAACTCTGGAAATGATTGCTTGCCGGTTGCCCACAACCCCAACCGGCTACGATTCCTTTGCTAGTGTACCCGAAGATGGTTGTTAGTTTCAATACACTTAATAAACTTGCGGCTATTCCAAGTAAATAAAACGTAAATAACCATTGTGGGGAATATTTATTCCTCGCAATGGTTATCCGATTTAACATTAGTAATAGAATAATTAAATTTTTTCAGGAAATCTAAATTATTGTTTTAATACCTCACTCAGGGCCTCCGCCAAAATAATTACCGCGCGTTCAGCCTCTTTCAAAGAGTTATTATCATTTCCTACTTCTACTAGGATAGCTCCCGGGTGTAACTGCTGATTGTAGGTGCCGGGCTTAACTCTTACCCCTCTGCAAATGCCCGGCTGCTTGGACTCCAAGACATCGTTAATTTTTTGCGCTAAGGCCTGGTTTTGTTTCCAATTTGGATGGGGACTTCGTTCATCACTCCCAACAACAAACATTATCCGAGCAGTGCTTTGTCCATTAATATTCATCGTAAGCGAATCTTTGGACGGCAAAGCATCGCGATGAACATCGATTAGTATTTTAAGATCTGGATACTTTTCCAATAGGGTCTTTACCGTTCGACTAGAATTAGTATACGATTTAATATAATCCGGGTAGTCATGAATGGTATCCGCATATACAGTAGTTATTCCATATTTTTCTTCCAATTTATTAGTCAAAGTTTGAGCTACCAGCGCTACTCCACCGTTTTCTCCATCCACTCTCGCCTTACCCGCAGTAGGGATATAAGTTTCGGCATTATGGGTGTTATAGATAGCAATTAAAGGGGTACCACTTCCTTTATTAATCCAATCCTGGCCAGCTGTCCCTTCCAGCTCAACTGGTTCCGCCCCGTCTGTTGATTCAAAAAAACCGTCACTCTCTTCCAACTCATCATTTGAGTTAACTGGTTGGACTTCTCCATCTGGCGGAGCTGCTGACAAGCCGGCATTAACTGGTAGTAACAATTCCCAGCCTGTCCTTTCTAAAGCAGACAACCAACCCAATTCCAAAACTACTACGGCTTTGGGATCTTTACGGGCTTGCAGATATCGGCTAAAAAGTTCATTAATGCCGCTGGTATTTTGTAAAGCAACGTCCTGCTCACCCTCCATCAGTAGTGGCAATCCATGGTTAAACGCTTGTTTTATCCAGTAATTGGGGATATCCACGACTAATCCGGCTCCCACGGTCTGGGGTTGATTCAAATTATGGCGATATAAACCTAATAGAATCAAAAAAATCAGCAGCAGTATCAACAAGATTAATTTAGTAGAATGTACTCGCATGCGGGAGCGGGTCCGCAGGAAAACTATTCTCAAATTCAAGATCACCACCCCCTGACTCACTGCATTAAATGGATACTATTGGCTATCCAATTCTATGCCTAAATAATTGGTGCTATACCAAAACTTAAATAAAAAAGCAAACCGGAAGCATGGGGACGGTTCTCTTAGTTATCTAAAAACAAAACTTCAGGTGGGATAGAATTCCCACCTGAAGCCCCGATTCCAAATTTAGTTGGACACATATACACTTTGTATGACAGCTACCGAACCCAAAATTATCTAAGTTCGGTAGGAACAAAAGCATCAATCAGGCCGATTACTAGTGCAGCGAGCAGCGCGCCAATAATTGAAACGGATAACATACTAGGAATAATAAATTGCGCTAAATAGATAACTACTACTGCTGTTACGAAACCTACAATGCCCCGGCTTCTAGGGGAAATGCTCTTACCTAACAATGTCTCAACAACATAACCTAAAACAGCGATAATAACTGCTGCCACCAAGGCTCCCGTAAACCCGGATACCTCCACACCTGGAATAAGCCAGGCTACGACCAATAAAACTAAAGCCGAAACCACAAAACGGATTACCGTACCAATAAGATTGTTCATTGACTTCTCACCTCCTTACTGTATAATAACTAAAGCGATAATAGCTTTTCCCTTCGGAGTTTACTCTATACCATAACCTTTTTTACTTGCATTATATTAACATACATGTTAATATATCTTTTGTTAACTTAATGATACATTGGTGCCGGTCCTAGACCGAAGGAGGTGAGCCTCGTGCCTAATATAAAGTCTGCGATTAAAAGAGTAGAAATCTCTCAAAGAAAAGCGGCTAAGAACGCTTCTGCTCGGTCAGCTATCAAAACAGCAATTAAGAAGTTTGATGAATCTATGGTTGCTGATTCTTCAGAAAAAATTCAAACCACTTTTACTAAAGCCATTAGTTTACTGGATCGCGCTGCGCAAAATGGTCTAATCCATCGAAACGCGGTAGCCCGTAAGAAATCAAAATTAAATAAAAAAATGAACCTAAAGACTAACATAGTTATTAAAGAAAAAATCTAATAATTATAATAGCTTGTCATTATTATAAAAAGTATATCCTAAATTGTCATAAACAATTAGTGGCACACACAAACAATTATGTGTGCCACTATTATTTATGACAATTATTTTTTGACTACCTCATAAAAGTCCTACTTCTCTAACGATATCTGAGCGATCAGCACTTCCAGCCCTATCTCCGGATTCCCCTGGCCAGTCTTAAGGGCAACATCCATTTCAAGCATCCACTTTAAACCCTTTACCAATTTAATTTCCGAAAGTTCTCTAGCCTCCCGCAGGTATTTAGATGCAATCCGATAATCGACCTGTAAAAGACTAGCCAATTCCTGATCAGTGTAAGACTGACCGATCAAGCCTTTTGCCTTTAACATAATTCGAAAGTGACGTACTAAAAGATAAAAGATCCGCTGAGGTTGAATCCCGCTCCGGGTTAATTCGCGAATCCGACTCAAGGCTAAACCGGTTTGCTTTTCAGTAACAGCTTGCATAATATCAAAAATTCGTTCCTCTACGTTTCGCGGACAGAGTACTTGAACGGTTTCTACAGAAACTCTAGCTTGCTCCTGATTAAAAAACAAGCTCAGCTTTTCAAGTTCATTAGCCAATCCATAAAGACTTTTTCCCCCAAAAGCAATCAAATAGTCAAGGGCCGCTGGTTCAATATCTAATCCCATCGCACTGGCTTTCCGCTTCATCCAGATCCGACGTTCCCGATCATTCATTTCCCGACATTCAATCGCAATTCCATTTGCAGTCAGGGTGCGAAACAATTTTCGTCGGCGGTCAACTTCGTCATGAGCCAACATTACTACTACGGTACTGGGATTAGGCTTTTTTAGATACTCCAGTAATAAGTCCGGCGAGAGGGCAGTATCTTCGTTTTCGGTTTCCCCAGTTTGTTCATCAATCTCCGTAGTTTCAGTCAATGGATCGGGAACCCCTCCCCGGGTTGCTTTAGTTTTTTTAATTCCCCTAAACCAAGGTACATTTTTGACCAACACTAAACGTCTTTCCAGTAACCAAGGAGGAGTGTTGGCACAGTTCACCACGATTGAAGGGGTGGAGTTCTCGCCATCCAACAAGTCATAGTCAAACCCCGAGGCCTCTTGATCAACTAAAGCCTTTCGCAGTGCCGAGACCATCTCATCAATTAAGTACCGTTCCGATCCATAAAAAAGGTACGCCGCACGGAACTGCCGCTGCTCAATCTCTTGCAGCAACTGAAGAGAACTAAGCTCATTATTTATGGGTCCGCTGCTTTTTTTACTACGGTTAGAAGTCGGTCGAACCATATCTTAGTGGCGCCAAATTCCACTAACCAGAGTGGAAGTAAGCGCTCAATCACCTCTCTTTTCACATATCCAGCTCCTCTTTGGTTTTAAAAGGGGAAGCTTTTATTCGGCGACCATCGCACTCTAGGGTAATGGCCCCGTGGTAATCCGTTCGGAGCACCGGTACTCTTTGCTGCTGATAGTATTTAAGCACCTCTGCAGCAGGATGTCGAAAATTATTTTTACCTACACAAATAATTGATAAT
>Ga0074193_1002246_pt1 | contig 18266 bp, 13 predicted proteins | sample EPASupsiteHSE605_FD_64523 | JGI IMG/M metagenome (GOLD analysis project Ga0074193, IMG submission 64523) | Bioremediated contaminated groundwater from EPA Superfund site, New Mexico - Sample HSE6-05 | ecosystem: Environmental > Aquatic > Deep subsurface > Groundwater > Contaminated ... | reverse complement strand
CCAGGGCGGGATCTGGCTGCAGATCGCTGGCATCCTGCGGCCAGCCGGTGGAAAGGCAGGCCGACGGCACCGGTGGCGAGACCTCGGCGCCTCGTGCCCGAGCAAGTGGCGACACCAGCAGGAACTGTCTCTCTATTGAGTGTGAGAATTTTTAAATTTTGTATTTTTAATGAGTGAAATATTCACATAGAGTAAAAGTAGCTGTTTTGGAATTGAATGATTCTAAGTTAGCCATATTAGTGCAAAGTGAGTTGTGAGTAAGTGGTAAAAGAATTGAGTCATTCTGAAGAAGTATTGAAAATGGTCTCTCTATTGAGTGTGAGAATTTTCAAATTTTTCAAAATATAATATAGGAGTTAAAGTTTTTTATCAAAATCACTCATTTATATACTGATGGCAAGAGCGAAGTCATCGCTACCCATCTTCTCCAGATAGATACTATTGATCATAACAACCTCAAACAGGAAACGATGGAGCAAGTCTATTGATCAATATTACCTAAGCTACCCGCCAAGAGTGCAGCAAAGAGTTTTCTTAACTTGGCAAACTACCTTACTCCGTTTTCAAAATTATTCATTTTTAATCCTGTTTGAAAATTGGATAAATGTCATTGGGTGTTGGTTCATATGGCTGTTCATGAGTTAAATTTGGTGTTTGAATCAGAGTCGTAAATGGAATAGGTCCATATGTGGCTGTTCGTGATGGAAAGGGTGTTTCGATTGGAGAAGGTGCTGGAGTGGGAATAAATGGACAATAGTAGGTTATTAAATTATTTATAGAATATGAAGGGGTACTTGTGAAAATGCATGATGATGTCATAATACTCGCTGAGGGTGAAAATCCTACATGATCAATAATCCATGATGTTAATGTTTAGACTCCACTAGAAACACTAAAAAGATTGCCTGTATTACCTCTAAAAATACATTCAATAATGGATTTTGGCGAATTCCCTTCAAATTGGGCTACAAACTTGCTAGGTCCTCCATTGTTCGATATGAAATTTGATTTCCTGAAAGATGAACTTGAACTTGTTTAAATAACAAATGATTTGTATTTGAATAGTAGTTCCCATAAAATGTACAAAATCCAATATCTAATGATTGGAATTCTTCAAATTTTACAACACCATCATGAAGAGCATATTTCTCAGATGCATTACAATTTAAAAATGTTTGGTGTCAAAATTGAAACAAAACAGTAAATGATCCTTCGCTATTTCTAGAGCAATACGTAAAAGAAGCCATATTGAAACCATTCACAGCATTTGTATTATTCAATTTATCTAAAGCAAAATGATAATTCTCTTTTGCTCTCAAATTAGACCCACAAACATTGCTCACATTACAATAACCATTTGATTCATGATAAATAGCTCCTCCTTTTCGAGCACTGATATTGATTAACATTGTATTCTTCACTTTTAATGAATAAGTATTAGTTATAAATATCACTCCTCCATTCTAATTAATAATATCACTGAAACTATAACCATCAATATCTACATTAGAATTGCTTGTAGGTGAACAAACACTCCTTATTCTATAGATCATCACTTTCGCCAATCTGACAATCATAATTGAATATTGCTACCGCAGATAATACAAAGAAAATAAAAAGATTAATCATTAACATTTCAATAGAGTTTCACAAAGTTCTAGGAAAAACCTAGAGTTACGAGGAGGGGGACAATATCCAAAGAAGAAATCCAAACATTCAAAGAAAAGGTAGGAATAATATTTGAAAATTTTGATGAAAAGAATATTCTTAATGCTGATGAGACTTTTTGGACTCCAGCAAGAGTCTTTTCGAAGAGAGGAAATGAAACTGTGAGGATAAAAAACAAAACAGATCCAAAAAAAGGAATATCATTATGGGCAACAATTGATACTGAAGGAAACAAGTATCCATTGCTATTTATAGCACAAGGAAAAACTCGCAACTGCGAAAAAAAACAAGTTGGAAATTATGTTTGTGATAGTTGGGTATCGCATTCTATTTCTGGTTGGATGAATGAAGAAGTATGGATGGAATATTTAACTAAACTTAGAAAACTCAAAAATTGCAGTTTTGCCCTCTTTGTTGATCAATATGGCTCACATATGACCGATAAGGTAATAGAATTAGCAATAACGCTGGAGATTGATTTGGTTTTTATCCCGAAAGGCTGCACTGATCAATATCAACCTTTAGATATTTTGATTTATGGTATTATTAAAAGCCGTGGAAATAGATTATATCATATTAGAGAAGACAATCATGACCAAGCGATTCAAAAAAAGCAATCTTTTGAGGATATTATTTCATCTTGGGATTCTATAACAATAGAAGTAATCATTCAATCGTTTGCATCGTATGCAAATAACTTCAGTGATGATGATGAATGAGGTGATCTTTATTAAACGTTCTCATTTTAATGAATTTATTGGACCAAACCGCAATTTATTTGTTTACAAATGTAAACCAATTTTCCTAAAACTACGAATTTCAGGGAACCCTGGGTATCATGTTTTGTTCTTTATATCAGATATGGGAAAGATTTTTGGTTGGAAGTAAGGATGGGCTCTTCAACTTTTATTGTATCGGGGTTATAGCTAAAGCATCTTTATTAATTGCCTCAGAAACCCCAGTGGTTTCAAAATCGAGAAGTGAGAATAAGAGTATTAGCTTGATCATTATATCCTCCAGATCACGATTTGTTTGGGGGGCCTTCTTTTTTTTTGTGGGTTTCTCCTTTCATGAGTATTTTTTGCTTGCTTATTCAAAACTGATAGCATGATTTGAGAACTTCTCATGCTTTTACATGTGCGTTGGCGTACATACACTGTGCATAGCTAAGCGCATACACACGCATGAACCTGCGCGTTTTATGTGTGTGTGTATGCCTGACCCCACAGCGTATCCGGGCCATACACATCGCAGATGCCCATGAATCTGGGTCATTGGATGGGGAGAACCATGAGGGGGTGTCCAAGAATATGTAGCAATCGATGATCTGACGAGAGGCACTACCAATTAATCAAAAACAATTAACCACCCCCCTCCCCCAGTGCCCCCCGCCCTGATGTTCAAATAACTAGTTAAATGTGATCACTTTTTGTAAATATCCAACCGTTTATATTATTTAATGAAAAAGCAACAAAAGTATTTCATACCATCTTCATCATTTATTGAGCCAAGTATTCGAGAATCTCCAAAAAAACATTTTGATGACAATAAAACTGTTCAAATCACTCCCAAAAAAGAAGAGAAACAGGGGTTTTCGCAAATTATGATGAGAACGAATAGATTCAAAATTGAGCATTTCGAAGAATTTCATTTAGTTGATAGAACACATGATATATATTTAAAGTATATCAAATCAATTGAAAACGAAGAAGAAGAATTTTTGGATGCGTTAAGTAATGTTGTTGAGGAAAATACATACAAAGAAGATGAAGAGAAGCTCTTAACCAATGATATTATTCGAACTGAAGAAGAAGATGAAAAAGAACCAGAGATTAATAAACCAGGCTTTGCTGAGCGGAAAGAATATACAATTACGGAAGGCCTTCATACCGAAGAAGAAGACGAAAAAGAATCAATACCCGTTTCATTAGAGGAAGAAGAAATACCTCATCAAGAGAGCACTTATATCGAAGAAGAAGATAAAAAAGAACCAGTCCCAGTTTTGTTTGATCAACAAGAAATTCCTAATCAAGAAGGCACTCATATCGAAGAAGAAGACAAAAAGGAATCAGAAGAATCAATTCCCCTTTCATTAAAGGAAGAATATATTCCTCATCAAGAGAGCGCTCATATCGAAGAAGAAGATAATAAGGAACCAAAAGAATCAATGCCTGTTTCATTAGAGGAAGAAAGTTTACCTCATCAAGAGAGCACTCATATCGAAGAAGAAGATAAAAAAGAGTCAGTCCCGGTTTTGATTAATCAACAAGAAATTCCTAATCAAGAAGGCATTCATATCGAAGAGGAAGACAAAAAGGAATCAGAAGAATCAATACCTGTTTCATTAGAGGAAGAAGAAATTCCTAATCAAGAAGGCACTCATATCGAAGAAGAAGACAAAAAGGAATCAGAAGAATCAATTCCCCTTTCATTAAAGGAAGAATATATTCCTCATCAAGAGAGCGCTCATATCGAAGAAGAAGATAATAAGGAACCAAAAGAATCAATGCCTGTTTCATTAGAGGAAGAAAGTTTACCTCATCAAGAGAGCACTCATATCGAAGAAGAAGATAAAAAAGAGTCAGTCCCGGTTTTGATTAATCAACAAGAAATTCCTAATCAAGAAGGCATTCATATCGAAGAGGAAGACAAAAAGGAACCAAAAGAATCAATACCCGTTTCATTAGATGAAGAAGAAATTCATAATCAAGATAGCACTCAAATCGAAGAAGAAGACAAAAAGGAATCAAAAGAATCAATACCAGTTTCATTAGAGGAAGAAGGTTTACCTCATCAAGAAAGCACTCAAATCGAAGAAGAAGATAAGAAGGAACCCCTAGAATTATTACCAGAATTTTCAGATGTAGAAGATACTCCTCATCAAAAGAGCAATCAAATTGCAGAGGCAGAGAAAAATGAATCAGATGTTACCTTATTAGAAAAAACTATTCATAATCAAAGTGAGGCTAAGATTGAAGAAGATACTAAGGAAAATCAAGAAACCGTTCCAACTTCATTAAAGGTTCCTGGGCAGGAGGGTGGAAACCAGAAAGAAGTTATGGTTGAGGATGGAAAAATTTCAAATTCTTTTGAAAAAAGCAATATCGATTCAACTAAGATTCTTCTGGAAGAGAAACTCAATGAGAACGCGATATTCCAACAGACAACTCATGAATATCCAGAAGTTATGGAAATAGAATCCATCGAGAATCAAAATGATTTGCATTTGATTAATGCAATAGGAAACGAGGAAGAAGATGGGTCAGGGATACCTGTTTTTCAGAATAACAAAAATGAAGATTCCCTCGATAATGAACTCCTTAAATTCTTTGATGAAGAATAATTTGGATATTTAACCTTTTACATAAATGATTTTTGCCTGAAAATTGATTCTTTTTGTGTTTCCCAATCAGACTTTTTGATTTGAAATTGTTCAAAAACAGGAGTTGATGCAAATATTGAACCTCCTACCCATGCTCCATACTTTCTCTCTGGGGCAGCAATAACATTTAGACCTTTTTTCACATCAGGAGCAAGATCCGCTTCAATTCTTTCAGCCATACCTGGAAACATTGTAGACCCACCACTTATAACGATATTTTGATATAGATCTGTTTTCAAGTATTCATCGCATCTATTAATTGAAACTCTTAGTGCTTCACTGATACCAATTGCATCGATTTCGTTAAGCTTTGGATTAAAAAGAACTTCTGCTCCTAAATGTCTCTCTTCTCCAATCATTAGTCGAGTTCCACTTGGCAACTCATATGGTACCGGTTCGGTTGGATTCTGTGATTTGGATGGTTTAACAAAACAAAGCTGTTCTTTAACTTCTTGAACAGCATTGTTATCATTATCCCCCATACCAATCTTTTTTAGAAGAGACTTCAAGTATGCATCGACATCTTGACCTCCAAGCTTTGAGGTGTTTCTAGCATGCTCTAACCCAAAGAACTCAAATATCGGGACAACATTGGTAATACCATACCCACATTCTGCCACTATTCCCGTAACTCGTCCAGTTGATAATAAAGAAAGAGCAGCAGATGAAACAAAAGAAATTGATTGAACATGGAGAGCTTCGATAAAATGTTCTGTGATAAGACCAAGTTGAGAAACATCAATGTCTGAGGGCCTCGAAATTAAAACATTGCAATTTTCGCCTTTCAAATCGAGAGTCTCAAAAACGTATTTCACAATGTGGAAAAAGTCCTTAGGAATTTGTACTTGCGATCTAACAATAGGATACTTTAAAACAACATCGGAATTAGAAAGGGCTGGCTCCCCAATTAATGGTTCTGAGTTCCCTGTCGTTGTGGCTTTGGCATGGCGGAATTTTCCAATAACAGTGGGAAAAACTAATGATGGGGCATCATTGCCGGCAAATCCAGCTTTCACAAATCCTGAGCCAAAGTCTAAAACCAAAGTTGGATCAGTGCTCATTTATTCGTTATAATAAAACAAACAAAGTTGTTCAAAGTTTATTTTAAAAGATCCAGGGCTTTGGAGATCTTAGTTACCACAAATGTTACTAAAGTTGTGTGAAATAGTTCCGAGACAAGAATATCATATCTTGTGGTCGCATTGAAAAAGTTGAGGAAAATTTTTGCTAGTGGTATTTTTGCTACTGATATGAGAACAACATATGGATTACACTTGTAATCACTGGCCAATAGTATTGGAAGAACACCCCCAATGACTCTTGCACAGTTTTGCCATAGATATATTGAGACAATCAGCACTAAAACGAAAAAGTTCATATCAGTGAAGTAGTGCCCTAAATACACTGACAAAGCACCAAAAAATGCTCCTGCAAGTGTATCAGTTAAAAAATGGCAACCCATAATCATTCTATTCAGAACCATCACAAGGATAACGGTAATCCTAATTGGGATCCATGGAATTGCAGAAGATATCACTATCGATGCGATAGTATGGCGAGATGGGAATGAGGAAGAGTCAAAAGTTTCCTTTGTATATACATTTGGATATTTAAAAGGCCTCAAACGAGGGATTGTGAATTTCACTATTGAAGAGAAGAAAGAATAGAATATTAAAGACCTTGCAAGCTTTTTGGCCTCTTCTATCTGCCCTAGAGAGTACAAAAACAATGGGGAGTAGCTCAGATACCTTGTTGATAACATATCTGCAACATAATTATGGATCTTTTCGAGTTTTTCCGCCATAAAAACACGCTGTAAGAAATATATTAGATAAAGCTCGATTTCGTTAAGTCTGTCAAAAAAACGAGATTGCTTAACAACATGGCTCTTCATTAAAAAATATGATTTTGTTTAATCTCTTGGATCATTAATAGAATTTCCTTATTCCTTGCCTTAAAATAAGCTTCTCTAAGCGCAACCTTTTTGCATCTCATTGTCAAAATTGATGAAAAAAGTTCAATCTCTGGATCATTCAAAGGCTGGTAGCTTGGATGGGAAATTGAAGCCCATCTATTGCATAACTGACTTATAACAGTCGCAAAATTCGCCCGTCTGTTTCTCTGCCAGGATTTAACTTTGGGAGCCACAACTCTTTCGGCTTTATGAAACAACCTAACAAGGCTCTCATACTCTATTATCTTGGCCTTAATAGACCTCTCCAAATCTTGAATAGGATCCATGCCAGGTAATTTTTACCCCAGAAAGATATGGACTTTTTTGTTCAAGTTCTGAACAGGTGCAAGTTCATTCGCAATACAAAAGATGTCTGCACTATTTATGACCTCAAAAAAGCCATTTCCCTCCGTTTTCTGATTGATGTTGACTCAATTGAAGTGACATTGAACGGGAGCGTTTATTCCGACGAAACCAAAATTATAGAAGTCCTAAGAATGTTCAATGGGAACCAAACAATATATGCTGCTTTCCCTGGAGATTCTTATCCACGATCACAAAGCGTTGAAGTATTGTTCGATCATAATGGAAAATCATCCCATAGAATGCTAAGCCGATCGCACACTCCGGAATTTTTTGCCAGGGCTGAAGATCTTTATTTAAATAGACTGGAAACTAATTCTCATGAGAACAGGGCATTCTCCAGGCAGAACAGCTCAAGCCATTCATCGCTTACAAAAGAGCACAAAGCCATCCCAACAGTTCTGCCAAAAATGCCTAATTCCCCTTCAAATGACCCCCTTCCATATCCATTTTGATGTGTATAGAGTGATAAAACCTTGTTTTACTGATGCTTTTGATAAATTTACTCATATGTTTGATTTTCTTGTTGATATTTCTTTTCCCTACCAGATTTCCGGGAAATCTAAGATGAGTATCAATTACAACTCCGATATAAGATCGATAAAAATAAGATCATTTATACTTTTCCCATCCATTGATCAGAATCTGAGTTATTCAATTTTTGTTTTGTTGACTGATGGAACTTATGTCTGTGCAGATGAAGATAACATTATATCATCGTTTAGTATACCAAAGAATCCTGACATATGCATAGTTCCTGATTTTTCTGAGGTGACCTATGTTTTTGGTGTGAGAGAGCCTTTTTCAATGAAAACAAGCCTTAAGGACGATGTGATTGATATTAAGAACGCTCTGTCGTTATTAATAGGTGGTACAAATCCAGAAACATTTCTTTTTTTTGTCAATGGGACTGTTTTAGTTGATCACATGAACCTACCCGAACAGCAGCCAGGCATAAAAGAAATATTTGTTATTGGTGTCACTGATGAAAAAGCGAAAATAAGTTTTGTAGATTTATATTTAAGGGGTCCTGTTTTTCTCTCATACACTGATTCAATACACATATCATCCCTCCTTGTGCAAGCTAGGCTTGGTCCATCAAGATGTTTTTCTTCCAATATTTCTTCTCTACTCAAGTATATTCCTGAAAGGTTTCAAGAAAAACCTGAATCAACCTATGATTTATACGTAGAATGGAGCACAATTAGAGATATATCCAGAGAGGAAGCTAAAAAATATTTTGTAGAATCAGTACAAACGCTTCCATTATTTAATTGTACATCTTTTTCAGGATCTAAGTGTGATATAGATAAGAATTCTTTGCTCTCTGCCCATTTCGAGATTGTATTCACAGAGAAAAGAATATTTTTTTTGGATGTTATGAAATTTAAAATCCGATTGTCTATTAATTTTGATGATATTACTATGCTCAAAGGACACAATCCTGGGGTTATCAATTTGGTGTATTGTGATAATGAATTTCAAGAATCATCAATAGCTTTTAAATCGCCTACACAAGTTTCTCTTATTAGGAAAATCATTCGCTCAATTGTTGGAAACGATCCTAATGCTTACGAAAAATATAAAATTGATAATCAGGTTTCTTTCCGAACCATTTCCCAGATTAGAAAAGATAAGCAATGGAAAACTGGCTTTAAGGAATCATATATTTATTCATTCATAACTCTTGATGAGCAAGATTCACAATATTCGGAATCTGATTTAATGCATTCGCTTTTAATTAGGTCTGAGTCATGTGCTTTTCATCTGAATGCACTAGTTATGAGTGTTACTCCTGGAAACGCTGCCGATTTACGAGCTGAAGTATTAGAATACTTCAACAGATTGTTATCATATCTAAAGTTTTTATCAATAGATCACCGCCCCTATGATCTTGCTTATGATATTGGTGAACTTCTATCAAATTCCGATGTTGACAGTGTTTTAGTTCTCTCTCGATTATCAAATGTTTTGAATTCATTAACATTACTTAAGAAGTCTTTTTCTCTGCTTTCCAGCGATCCGCTGTTTATTAGCTCAAAAGTTTTATTAGCCACTGTTTGCTCTCACTTGTTTTCTTATTTCGAGTTAAAATCATTTATTGATGATTCATTATGTGAAGGCTTTTCTTCTTTCGTGGAATTATTCGGTAGCAATTATTTAAGTTTGAAATCTTTGATTTCCAAATATCAGTTTTTGGTTGGAGATTTGTTTTTAAAAAGCCAGCTTCAATCAAATCTTGATACCATCATTAAGCATCATCTTAAATCATTGAACTTCTGGCCAATCATAATTGAGACAGTTTTGTTTCATAGTACCAATCCATCCCTAATTATTCATCAAGATTCATTAAGTGTTTTAGTTACATCAATTGTGGATTTTTCGAACAATCTCTGGGAAGATAGGAAGCAATTAAGTAATGAAGATATGGATTCCCTATTTGAAGAATCTGATTCCATTGTTAAATCCATCATTTCTCTTGCCTCAATCAACAATATAGTAATTCAATCTATTATTGATTTCAAAAAGATAATTGAACAAAAATTGCCATGTTTATCTGGAAGGAGCAGGATGTGCTATTCGATGCTTATTCCTGTCATCAGGAATTTGGAGATTGAATTTGAAAAATCTCCTGATTTTATATCATGTCAGACAGAGTATCTATTACTGAAAACTGCTGTGATTATTATCTCTATTGATCCTCTTAAGTTCGATAATAATGTTGAATCTCTGGTTTTAATTCTTCATCGATTTGCTTTTGAGTCATACTCTCAGTTATTATCAGATATGAGTGTTTTTGAGCTTAATGCTTTTGAGGGAGATGATTTAGAACTGTGTACTCTTCTCTCATATATACAAAAAAATTGCAATCCTTTAGACGAAAAAGGCACCTTAAATCAATACTTTTCCCAGTTAGTTCCCATTTATGCTTTTCAGAAAAATATATCCCGCCCATTAAGCAACTATTCTGAGTCATTTATATCATTATATTTTCTATACACTATTTGTATGAATACATTATATTCGTTCTCAATGAAATCTATTAATACTGATATTGATGTAACTCTGATAAATTCTGAGAATTCAAATGGATCAGAAGTTGACTTTATGAAACCTTGCTATTCCATTGATCAAATTGCTGAAAGGCTTTCCTCCTTATCACCTCATGATATAACCCCTCAGACAAATCATTTGATCGAAATAATCAAATCTGAGATTATCAATGATCCTCCAATAATTAATATTGGTCCTCCAATCTCTATCAGACTATTATTTGATGCATTATACAATATATCTATAAGTCAAGTTCGAGATGTATTATCAAGTATCAATATTGATACTTTGGATCTTTTAATATCATTCCAATCATCCTTTATATCTTTAGTTTTGTTTAATATATTATTAGAAAAACTATCATTTTGTGGGGGGTTCTTTGAAATTTCATCCTATTTATTTGTGTTTAAAGATATTTTTGGAATCATTGAAAACAAGTCACACTCTCTCCTAATTGATTATTCACCATCTTATTCTTTTATTGAAGCATATAAATCACTTTATAGAAATATGTTAAAGTTAAAAAATTGTCATGTATCAAGCTCTTTTATGGATATGATTCAAATGAAATCGATAATAATTACTAAAGAAATTGAATCCCATCCATTTTTTGATGGAAAAATTGATTTATCGTCTGTATTGGACAATTATAGGGTAATTAAAAACATGTTAATCGAAAGCATTATTAATAAGAAAGAAAATGATTTCATTTTTTGGGCTGATCAAATCCACTCTCTTTTAGAACTCTTAATTTCTTATCTTGGGTTTTATATTAATGATTCTTCTATTCATCAAAGTCTTTCTCAAATTTATTGTACATTTGTTTCTAAACTTAATCGAACTTGGCATTTAAACATAAGTTCTCATTCAATAATGAATATTTTTGATGATCTTGAAAATATGAATAATTATATCATTGATCTACTGACCAATAGAATGTTTGAGGAAGCTTCAATTGATTCAATCAACCATCTTATTCATTACATATTGGAGCATGTATATACCCCCAAAGGTAGATCATCATTCATCATCAACTATTGTTCAGAAGTTTTAGAAAGATTACAAGCTGATTTGCCAGACTCATTATTTGCAAATATTTACGAAGCATTACTCCTACTAATGGAGAATAATATTTCTGCTCTTCGAGATATTTCGTCCACAATATCGGAAAAGCTTTCCAAAATAGTATTGGAATCTGATTATTGTATTCAATGTATTGAAATTGAGGATACTATTGATATCATTATTTCCTCAAACATATTTATATGGTTTAAAGAATCTATTAAAGACGTATGTATAATTCTGAAATCAAATGATTTTAATCATAGTATTATTGAGTGTGTTAAAATCCTTAGGAAAGACTTTAATGCAACGATTGGACCTAATCGAGAATCCATCCTGATAATATTAACAAATTTATCTACTGCAATTCAAAAATATCATGATACTAGAATTGAGAACCTCAACCAAATTGCCTTATCTATGCCTTCTAATTTTGATAAAATTGAATCTTTATATGAACAATTTGTAACAACTGCTCTTCAAAATGTTGATTTTTCGCCGGTATCATTAGTTTACAAAGACTCGATTCTACTTCTTGTTTCAGAATTTTTTGATGAGTATATTATTCAAGGTTGGGATTCTCGAGATTTCCAATTATTCATTGAGATTTGTTCAGATCCATTTGTATCTGGATTTGGGGCTCAAGTATTGTCTAAAACAATTAAACTACTACGATCAACTCTTAGAGAATTGCGAAACATTAAGCTTTCTGTTCGTCCCAGATTTGTAACTGAAGTTGAAACAATCATCAATAGTTTTGAGCGTAATTTGAAGGAGAGTTTGCAATTATCTGAGAAAAAAGTTGATTTGAACATTAAAAAACAGAGATTAGTTTTAAATGAATACATCGAAAAGCTTAACTCTCTTCCAAATACCCAAATCAAGAGCTTTATTTTAAGAATAATTGAAAACATTGGAAATAGCTTATCAAGCTTTAATATAATTGAAGCTGATTCATTATCAAGGAATATTTTAAAACTTTTTGAAAGTTTAGAATCTACTTATGAAAAAACTGAACAAATTAATACATTAGTTACGTGGCTTCACTCAATTGAACAATCTGCTTTTGTCTCGGATATAAGTGGGATTTTTAATATTTTGAATTCTATTATTGTACAATTAATGCAAGATAATGATCATTTGTTGCTATATGAAGAATATAGTTTAATTGAAATATCTATTGATCTTTCGAAAACCGCAGAAAAAGCATCAGCTATTAGGAACTCAATATATCATATTAGAACAAATAACCCCCTCAAAACTATTAAAAGCGACTTGTTACTGTTCATGGAAGAAACAATTAGGACTATAGAGATATATGTTGACCAGATTCATATGTTTACCAAAAATCCCTCAAGAATTGTTGATTTTATAAATTACACAACTCCTGTGTGTAATCAGATTGAGTACCTAGTGAATTCCTCATTCAATGAATTAATTGATATTATCCCTATCATTAGTAATACTATTAATGTATTAAGGTCATATTTGTCATCATGTTCAGAGGATACAAAAGAAATTGTTTTTGAAGTAACAAATAGCACAATTAACAAATTATTATTAGTCACTAATGAAAAATAAATGTAAAATCAAACATTTTTATCACTTAGAATAGATATTATATCACCAATAATTAAATTAGGTTCTCCATCATAGGCATAGAATATTTCATACACTTTATCTATTGGGAGAAATGTTAGTATTGTTTGTTTTATAGTAGGATCATTAAACTCATAGAGTATTTGTCTGATTACATTAAATGAATGCATTACTGTCTCAAAATTATGTTTCGATCCTTCGTTTTTGGGGTTGTAAATATTATTGTCGACAGATAAAGAAAAATATGATTCAATAACAGAGCAGATGATTTCAATAATGCTCTCATCATTCAATAAATCATGTATTATTGGATATTGCTTAGCAATAAATGAAGAATATAACGAAATAAGTTCTCCTCTCATACTCATTGTCCCTTCATTTAATATAGAATTAATGAATTCTCGGTTTTCTGGATTCAATAACGAAGATTTATCAACAGAATCAGTCAGATAAATATTTGTGATTATCCTAATAATTTGGCTGAAAATGTCTTCGTCTGCTTTGTTAAACAAGCTAAACATTAGATTAATAGCATTACTATTCTCTAACTCAACGCAAAGGCTATCTAACTCGCACGTGGCTTCAATAATACATTGAGTAAACCTTTTAGCTAAATCATTACTCATTGTATTGAATATTTGTAAACCAATAATGGCGAAATTGAGCCAATCAACACACTCAATGATAGTAGTTATATTGTTTTTTGTACCTTTTTTCGAGAGGCAAATATGGAAATTGGACGCAATCAAATCAATCCCACATAAAACGATTGATATGTTATCATTCTTCATCAATTTTTGTCCTATCTCGACAATCTCTTTATCATAATCTAAAACATAAAACCTAATACCCCTCAAAGATACCAAGTAAGCTATGCATGTCCTTATCTCATTTTCGAGGCTACTTTCAAATACTTTCTCAAAAAATGCAAAAACTCGTGGGAATAAATCATTAAGATGGACATGTGTAAAACTGCATATCTCACAGATTATCTGGAGAGGAAAATCGATTGGAATATTGTGTGGACGGGTTTCCAAATGTGTGAAAAGAATACTGGGCAAATCACTGTCATACACCAATCTTTTTGCAAAGGGACACTTAGTCATAAGTCTAATCATAATCATGTATACCTCAAAAACAAGAACATAGTCAAAATTGCAAGATTCAAGTATGCTAATTACATCTTTCAGTAATTCATTCATTTCATCGTGGCCAGCTATTGTAAAACCCTTAATATGCAATTTCGAGTGGAACTCAAGTGCTGCTTGTGTTTTGGTAAAAGAATCAGTTATATCATAGCCCAAAAACTTTCTATCATAAATTTCGCTCTGATAAAGCTCTCGGGATTTGGAAAGATTTGATAGTTTATAGTCCAAGTTTTCCATTTTTAACATTTTTAGATCAAATGTCAGGGATAAAAACCAAAATCCCTGATGATATCCTAAACACAAACATGGAAAATCAAATACCAAAGGTACATAACATTCCTCAGTCTCCTTTGCTTACAAAAGCGAAATTATTTGCCCAAATGCTTAGAGAAGATAATGACAGATTAATGAACCACTTGAAAAATGGTGGAAACCCAGATGACTATTCAATTGAAACCCTAAACCCCGACGATGAATCTCATATTGAAATGACACTAGTAGCTGGAATGTTTGAGGGGCATTTAGACACACCGGAACTATTCGAAGAGATTAACCTGCCCCCAGACGCTTTTAATAAGGCGACTGAAGACGATAAACAGACTAATGAATAATAAAGACCAGATTCTCTCCGAGTTTTTGTCCTCTGTCCGGTGCGACATTGATGTTGCTCGGTCCATTCTTGATGGAACGAATTGGAATTTAGCTAAAGCGATAGATATGATGTTTTCGACAAAGGTGATTGAACATTCCGCGATTCCTAAAAAGAAGGAAGAAAAAATAGCGATAACTGAACCTGAAAAGCCGAAAGAGAAGCTTGTTTTATTTCAATCCAATAAGAAATTCGAAGAAGCGCGAAAAGAGGCCAATAAATCTGGGAGCAGAGGAAAATGTCTTCTTCTTACGATAAATTCATCGAATATGGATGACATTATGATGCCATGTGTTAAAAGAGAATCCATTTTTGTTCATCTTGTTCCTCGTTTTCATTTTCTTGATCTTGATAAAGATGAAAGTGATGCTCAATGGTTTATTCAAGCGTACAAAGTTCCACGTGTTCCATGCATTGCTCTGATTGATCCCGAAACATCAGAGTGTCATATGACAATATGCAGGAGCATATTGTCGTCCAAATTATATGAAAGCTTGCGCCAATTCCTTATAAAGAATGAGAGCAAATATGGTCTTCCTCTTGATATGGAGATTGATAGATTCTGTGTCAATTCACTATCATCAGAAAGTGATTCGGATGATATTATCGATAAAAAAGATCATCAAGAAGAGAAAACGATTGAAGATGTTGTTGATCCTGGTAAGCTTATCAACATCATGATTCTTTTGCCGAATGGTAAACGTGAAAAGATTCAAATTGGGGATAATCTTAGTATATTATCCCTTTATAATCAAGCTTCGATTATTTCAGGCATGACTCCCAATGTTTTTGAATTGAGTATTTCTGTTCCATTGACTAAATTGGTTGATATGAAAAAGAAAATATCTGATTTTCCACTCAAAGGATCGCAAGTATTATTAACTAAAAAATGAAATATCAGTTTTCGTTATCCTTACTCAATTGTTGTGTCTTTTAGAATAAAAAGCATTGATTGATTGATAATAGGGAGCATCCAACATTTATAACAAAAAGCTTTTTAGATAATTAATTGCCATTGATGATTATGGATATTGTATTACTTCCATTTATTTCAACAGGCAAATTCCAAGAGATGCGCTGGTCTTTGCTAGGAAAACCCCTCACAATCAACCTTGTTAAGTACACTACAACTGCTAAGGGACTTAAAGACACCCTCTCATTCCTTGCTATGCCTGATCCATCGGATCAAAAACAAGACATTGTCCCCTATATCCTTGGCCATTGGTGATACCAATGAAAATATGGCATATCGTCAACTTCTATCTCCGCCCACATCAAATTCAAGGATTATTCTAATTCTTTCAAAAAAATGTTTTTTTTCGTCACAAACAACTCCACACATTCGTCATATGTTCTTGGGATAGTCTCTTTTGGAGTATCTCTTATTGTTTGATTGATTGTTCTCTCATATGTCATTCTGAATGAATCTTCATTTGTTCTTCTGATTGTTTCTTGTAATGAATTCTGTTCAATAGGTATATCAGCATTACAATGAATCGAATTGTATAATTGTAATCGATAAGTGATTGGATTAATGAATGAATTATTATTTGATGTTGATACTTCTGATGAAGTAGAGAATGATGGAGAGTGATATATGAACGAATGAGACACTTCAAGAGAACCTTGATTTACACAGAATAGAGTGTTTTGATTATTCTTGAATATGCAATACATCATCTTTCTTGATCCTGCTCCTTCGACATATACAACTCCATTATATTGAGATGGACTGTTGTTATGAACAATGTTAGCATATGATATTGATATTGTTCCTGAGGTAGAATAGAAGTATATGCAAATGCTATTAGATACCTTGTTGTTTGAGAAAGTGCTGTGTGAGCTTGATAATGAAGATGGAGAATAGATAAGAATACCAGAAACCTGATTAGCATTGTTCATTGAAAAGTTTGTGTTGTCAACTCTCTGCTTACCTGATTCTAAGCGAATAGGATATAATCCAGATGTAGAATGAGAGCAATTTGATACTGATAGATACTCCACTTGATTCATCTGAGAAGCAATAAGATAAGCAAAATGCTTTCCAGAAGAATCAGAGCAACTATTGGCACATACTATTCTGAGAGATGAATTAGAAGAGACGAAGTATATTGCTCCACCATCACCAGAACAAACACAGTTATAGAACATTGAGTAATTGACATTCATTGAGCAAGAACTAGCAGTAACAAATATTACGCCACCATTTCCCGAGTATGATGAAGATCTTGAGAAGAAACAACTTGAAATACTAATATTTTTATCAACGTAAGACCTTCCTTGATCTATACTTTCATTTTCACATCCCAAACCAACATTGCAAATAATCTCATAATCATTCAACCACAAAACAAAATACAATATATTCTATCTTCTTCCTTCTTTCTTCCCTCTGATCTCTTTCTTAATATACAATCTTTTGCACAATCACAAATGAAATAAAGATTGGATGCATATGCATATCACTCTTTCTTTTTGCTAAATCACTTGATAACATCCTCATTTCACATTCTGAATCATATGTTCTTCTTACTGTTTCTCTTTGAGTTTCTTTCAGAGTTTCTTCTAATGATCTTTGAATGAGAGGTATATCTGCATTACAATGAAGATCATTGAAGAATTGTAATTGATAAGTGATTGTATTAGTTAATGAATTATTATTTGATGTTGATACTGCTCCATAAGATAACGATTGAGATGAATGATCTATGAACGAATGAGACACTTCAAGAGAACCAGAGTTAATATAGAATAGTTTGTTTTGATTATTTTTGAATACGCAAAATTTCATCTTTGGCAATGCTCCAGTGACATCAACAACTCCTCCACCCGAATTTGGACTGTTGTTATTAACAATGTTAGCATATGACATTGATATTATTCCTGAGGTAGACAAGAAGTATATGCAAATGCTATTAGATACCTTGTTGTTTGAGAAAGTGCAGTGTGAGCTTGTGAATGAGGATGGAGAATCGATAAGAATACCAGAAACCTGATTAGCATTGTTCATTGAACTGTTTGTGTTGTCAACTCTCTGATCACCATAGACTAAGTAAATAGGATAATACCCAGATGTAGTATGAGAGCAATTTGATGCTGATAGATACTCCACTTGATTCACCTGTGAAGCTTGAAGATAAGCAAAATGATACCAAGAAGTAGCTCCACAGGAGCAACTATTTGCACATATCATTCTGAGATATGAATTAGGAGAAGAGAAGTATATTGCTCCACCATCACCAGAACAAACACAGTTATAGAAGATTGAGTAATTGATGTTCATTGAGCAAGAACTAGCAGAAACATATATTACACCACCATGTCCCGAGTATGATGAATATCTTGAGAAGAAACAATTTGAAATATTAATATTTTTATCAACGTAAG
>Ga0074193_1002245_pt1 | contig 18267 bp, 13 predicted proteins | sample EPASupsiteHSE605_FD_64523 | JGI IMG/M metagenome (GOLD analysis project Ga0074193, IMG submission 64523) | Bioremediated contaminated groundwater from EPA Superfund site, New Mexico - Sample HSE6-05 | ecosystem: Environmental > Aquatic > Deep subsurface > Groundwater > Contaminated ... | reverse complement strand
TGTATATCTTAAATGGTCTTTTAGCTGGCTGATTTCTTACTAATAATGAAGGGTCTACTGTATGACTCATCTGCATATTTCTGGGGTTGGTTTGGTGGGTAGTGTCCAAGGGATGAGATCAGGGGGATATCGGTCGGGAAACTAACTCAGTTAATTTTCCATCATAAAAATTTTTTATTTTACCTAAATGGAACACATCACCCAGATCATCGATCGACTCAGATCTAAGGGACTTTTCAGAGAATTTCTCTCTGGAATTGTGAATAAATTCTATACCAAGTACTTTCTTACTAATGATAGTCCAGTGAGTACTAAAGAAAGGCTCTCTACATACATAGAAGCCACCCAGTTAACACCTGATTTACTCAGAATAGATTGGTTAGACTATGACATTATAAAGATATTTCTTAATGATGTCCTAATGATGACCCAGAAGCCAATAGATCTATGGTTATCACTAGCTAGGATCATTAATGGTCATGACCCATCAGCTATTATTAATGAACAATTCATGGATGTATCTCTTAAGAGGTCTGTGAAGACATATCTCATAAAGAGACCTGTTGGAGATGATTACTCACTGTATTTCTTTATACTCTTTAGTACAGAAGACCTTAAGGATGCTCTTATCATAGATTATGTGGAAGAAGACATGAAACTCTTCTCTAAAGCTCAGGAAAAAGCTATGTTACCTCTTATACAGAAAGATAAGTCCCTCAGAGAACTAGAAATGAATAATCTGAGAGAGAAATCTTTGGTTAAGAAGGCTAAACAAGCTCTATTAGAGGAACAAGAGAGGAAAGATAAGGAATATGAAGAGAGAATGGTTACTACTGAGTTCAGGAAGCATAAAGAGCTAGCTGAATTTAAGAAATATAAGGCTGTCTCTAAGCACCAAGTCATATTTAACTATATAGACAGAGAGAGACAGGCTGAACATGCAGTTGTTAAGGATAAAGTCCTCCCAACAGGTCTTGGAGATGATCATATCTGGCTAAACATCCCACATGATCTCCAGGAACACTCAGAGGTTCTTACTAAAGGACTTTCTAAGAGTAAAATCACCCACAGGATTAAGAGAGATGTTGCTACACACCATTATTCTATTAATATCACCTCTCTAGACCAGTTACAAGCTGAAGTTATCAGAATAGCTAATGAAGAGTTAAATACTAACCCATTATTTAAGATGAATCTTGTCTTTGGTTACACATTAGAACAACCTACAGAGGATGGACCATATAATTACATTAATGTACATCCAAATCCACTTAGACAGTTAAGAGCTCCTATGTTTATCAGGAAGGAACATGCTGAGGACAACCTCCAGACATTTAATAATAAGATTCAGGATGATTTACTCCACCTTTATGAGATAGATTATCAGACCTCTTCTGTTAAACCAGTATGTGTCTACAAGGCAATCCTCTTAGTATACCTTGTAAGTCATCTTGCTGGACCTATAGTAATTCCTGAAGAGTTAATAGCTAAACAGAAGCACCAGTGTATAGACACATATCAGGATCCTGAATTTAATTTATGTTTCTGGTATGCCAGCTATAAGTTTACTAGTGGTGATGACAGGAAATTAAAGGATATGTCCTCAGAAGTTAAGAATATGTGCTATAAGTTCTGTAATCCCAAAGCAACCCATATTGACAGAGGAGTTGTCTCCAGATTCCTAAGAGAATACCCAGGATTCGATCTCATGAAAGATATCCAGAGATATATGGACATGTATAAGCATAATGTTCTCATCTATGAGACATTAGATAACAAGACATTTAAGTTAGTACAGAGACATATTTATAATAATGATGCTCCAACAATGAGACTTCTTATGATATCTGGACCATTAAAGGCTAATCCCAAGAAGACAGGTACTCATATGATGCTTATTACTAACTTAGATGGTCTTACTGGTAAGAAATGGTGTTCACAATGTCATAACTTCTTCTGTACTGGTAAGAATGCTGTTAGAGAGATGGAGAACCATATGAAGAACTGTAAAGGAGTATCCTCAGCTAAGTTACAACTACAGAACCATGCTAAGTTCTATCTTCCACACATTCTTAAGAATAAAGTCCTCCAGTATCTTGTCAGTCATAAGCACTGTGACCTAATGGGTAAGGCACTCCCCACAGGAACAATCCCATTCACTGTTACACAGGGATATATCACATATGACTTTGAGACCATGGAGGAATATAATGATGAAGCCATAGCTATAGACCCTAAGACAAGGTTACCAGTGAAACATACCATTGATGCTTCCACTTTAAGACCTCTGAGCATAGCTATGACTGTTAGAACAGAGACTACAAAGACATTCTACTATGATCTTAGAAATGGAGATGATTTCATAGAACAATTCTTGGATGAGCTCTTCAGACAAGCTCTTCTTGTTAAGAAATATAACCTCCAGACATGTGCTCTCTATAAATATCTTTCAGAACAAGAGGATGTAGCTGGAATAGCTAGTATCTATAAGTTCTTCTGTAATGTTAAGGTTCTTGGGTATAACTCCAGTAAGTTTGACTCACATTTCCTTCTTAGACATCTCATGACAGGGAACTGTTCCATTAAACACACTATAGGATCAGCCTCAGCCATGAAATCTATTAAGGTTCTCCATAAGAGTTATGATAATGTGTCTATTACATTTGTAGATGCTATGAATTATCTTGGACCAGGTATCCCACTGAAACAGTTCTGTAAGGATTTCTCTCCTAAAGGTCTCCAACAAGAGTCCAAGGGAGTCTTTCCATATGATCTTCTTAATACAACCAACTATAAGGAGGTTCTTGGTGGTAACATCATCTATCCAAGAGAGGCTTTCTATAACTCACTTAAGAAGGAACCCCTTCCAGAAGAAGAATACAATGAATATGTCACTGAATACACTCAGATGGTCTCTAAAGGACAGTGCATGTGGGATTACCTCCAGAAGTACAATGAGAAAGACACTCAGATCATGATTCCTGCCTTAGATAACTACATTCAGATGGTTAAGGAGTTTGGAATAGACCTCTTACAGTATATTTCCCTCAGCAGTTATGCCTGCTCAGTTAAGTATGCTATGTGCTATCAGGATTTCTCCATAGATGGATGTTACAATGTACTAATGGAGGATGAGAAAGAGAGATTCTATCTCACCAAGGAACATTTCCAGAGAAAGTGTGCTGGATATGTTAACCAAGACATGAAGAAGAAGCTTCCCATTGAGAATGATGTTAGTATGAAGGACTATGAAGTAGTGAAGGAGTGGTTCCAGAATGGAGTCTGCTGTATGTGTGGACAGAAGTTTACTAAAGCAGGAAGATTCATCCCAACACTGGACAGAATAGACAATGATAAGCCACACACAATAGATAACTGCCAGCCATGTTGTTGTAGGTGTAATGTCCTTAAGAGTAATAAGGATGAACACCTCATGAGGTTGTGGATCCAACTAGATAACTACTGTCACTACAAGAATTTACCATGTAACATCTCTAAGGAGCACTCTATCAGCTATCACATGCTCAGGAAAGGTATCACAGGAGGGTTGTCTAATGTCTTCCACAGAGAAAATCTCATGAGACAGACCCATATTAATAAGTTCAGATGGAATTCTCAGAAGAAGTCCTATGAATCTTATAACACACCATATGTACAGACACATATCTCAGGAATAGACTTCAACAGTCTGTATCCATCAGCTTTCAGTAGTCATCCTCATGAACATATCTCTAGAGAGCTTGGTTGGGCTGATGGTAGATTCTTTATGCCTGGAAGGGTCTTGGAAGAGATATCTGATAAGAAAAGGATCCTAAGTATCATTAATAAGAGACAAGAGTATGAGAATCTCTATGTAGTAGAGGTTAAAGGATACATTCCTGAAGAGAGACTTAATGATGTAGCCAACTTCCCACCCATATTAAGGAACTATGAGATTAATCTGAACAAAGAGACTATAGGTAACTACATGTACAGACAGATTAAGGACAATAAGGGTCAGAAAACAGAGAAGAAGCTTACTAACCTGAGCTCCACCATGGGTACCATGATGAGTTTCACTAATTATTACCTGATATTCCTCATGGATATGTTCGACTTTAAGATTACTGAGGTAGGAAACATGACTACATTTAATAAGCATACTGCATTCAACCCCTTTGTTAGTGAACTTACTAAGAGGAGACAAGAAGCCATTCTTAGGAAGGATGATGCTATGCAGATGACTCTTAAGATCATGATGAATGGTTGTTATGGATATGACATAAAGAATGATGAGCACTTCACCTCAGTAGATATAGTACACAAGGACACTTTATTCCAGAAGCACATGCAACCAGAGTTCAGGAGTGAATTACAACTTACTGAAGACAAGTATCAGGTTATTTCTACCAAGAAGAGCTATGGATGTGACACACCACTCCAAGAAGGCTTCTTTACACTGGATATAGCTAAGGTATGGTACTTAAATTTCATTTACAACTTCATGAACAGGTGTTTAGACCAGAATAGGTTCCATTTCTGTGAAGGAGACACTGATAGTATGTATTTCTCTGTTAGTGGTAACCCTGAGATGGGTATTAAGCAGGGTTTGGACTGGATAGTTAAAGACCAAGAGTACTATAATAAGAACTATCATCTGTTCTTGCCAGATGAGAGCATCACAGATAAGTTAGAGAAGATGGTTCATAAGAAGAAGCTCCTTGGAGCATGCTATGAGCATGAAGGAGAGAACATGATCTGTTTAGGACCCAAGTGTTACACTCTCTGGTCTCTTGGTGACAAGAAACCTACTCAGAAGTCTAAGGGATTCCCTATTAAGACAGCAGGAGTAACCTGCCAGACATACTCTGATGCACTTTATGGACAGAATTATTCTGATTACACATCTCATCTACAGTTCTTAGCTGGAGACATGCACAAAGTAACTCTTCTGAAGGTGGCTCTCTCAGGTAGACACACTAAGATGATTGTTCAGAGTGATCACTCATGCTTACCATTCCCTCCAGTAGAGATCTAAATGAGACAGACCATATTTTTATTCTTCTGAAATCATGATAGCTAAAACTATTTCTAGTGTAGCTCTGAAAGCTCTAACAGGTAGTGGTGACACCACCAATCAACCTGTAGTGAACAATAATATTACTATTAACAATGGTAACCCTCCTGAGGATGATGGAAAGTTCATAGAGCCTAACCCATATTCTGATATACAGCCATCTAGTATCAACCCAGAGTTCACCATTCAGTTTAATAAAATGGTGATACATCTCCTGACAATGAATGATTATAAGCTCTTAGGAAACATCATAGACCAATCTAAGAGGATTCTCTTTACAGTAGATGAACTGAAGTATATCATTAGTCTCTTCATTGGCTGTCCTGCAGTAGATGTCTCAGTGAATTTACTCCCACCAGAACCAGCTGGAGGATGCTTCTGTAAAGCTGTAACCATGTTCCAGGGAGTAGAGAACATAAAAATTAAGTCCAGAGACTTTAAGATGATGTACAATGGGGCTTATAATACCCTTAAGGATGATTACCATGTGTGTATGGATAGGATTCTTCTTTAGAAGAAGCATTCTCTGAAGGAGTAGAGTCTTAATCTGAGGTGACTGCAAAAATATTTTTGGAGAGGTATTTTATGGTTGTAAAGCCTGACTGTACATAGCATAGTCTTCTTTATCCAATTCCTGTGGTGGTATTACCCTACGAACATTAAGATTCTCATTAATAAAGTCTTCGAATGGTTGGTAATATGAGTCAACATTAATTATCATCTGTGTAACTCTATTATTTAAGGCTGTCTTAAACCTATTTTGTTTCTCTATGTCTGCTCTAATAGCATCCGATTCAGGTACAACAGTTCCCAAGTCTTCTACATAAATTTGTTTCTTAAGTTCATCCCAGAGAAGTTTCTTTATGTCTCCATAAGCCTTCATTCTTCTCACCTTAGGAATTGTCTCCTTAAAGCGTTCCCAGAATGATGATAAGACAACCTTAGTGAATTTCTGGTATGGAGTAAGTGGCTTCTTAAGAGCCCTATATTCATCTACAGCATATTCCACATGACCATCTGGTTGAACTCTAAGCTCTCTATTATCTTTCTTAAAGTCACCATACTTAGTGAACTCTCCCTCATTAATAATCCTACCATCTATATCCCTTACAGCTCTCCTGTCTTCACCCTTGGGATGATTCTTGGTATACATATTTCTTTCTGGATACTTGGTCTTGGTAACAGTCCAACCATTAATGATTCTTGGATTACCAGCTCCATCTTTCACTATGGTATCCATGTACTGGTCTCCATCAAGGTCTTCCTGTATAACATCCCAGTTCCTATACCGTTGTTTATAATCTGGTAATTTCTTATCATTGTTTAATACATATCTAGCAGACTCCATGGAGTTTCCCCACTGTACCTGTTTAAGATCCTTACCCTGCTTCTTAATCTCTTTAAGAGCAGTCATAGCATTAATGGTCTTAACAGCTCTCTTTCCAACTGCAGATGGGTCTATCTTTCTTAACCTACTGTTGGCAGTTCTTGTTAAATCCTTAAGATCAGTCACCTGAACCTTCCCAGAAGATATCTCATCGATTAATTTCTGGAGTTCAGCCTGTGACTTAGCATCAATTTCAGCTTGTCGATCCATTGTTTAAGTAGAATAAAAAAATCCCCTTAGTGAATTTAGATGGAGATGAATCCTACTACACATTCAGGGTCTATCTCATCAGTTTCTAGGCTAGTAATCTTTAGCCTGGGTACCATATGAGTCATACAATCTATGATTTCCATGCTAGATCCCTTCTTTCCATACCCACCACTGGCTGATGGGATGATTATGTCACCTAAGTGATATGTATCAGAGATACACTTGATTAAGCAGTCTCCATGTGTGGCTATCCTACAGAATTTTCCTGCTGGTTGGTTCACATTTCCATATTCATCAGTGATCTCTTCATTAATGATTTCTGTACAGACTCCAATGATGTTATTACTGAAGGTAGTGGCTTGTCTAACTATTACCATACAGTTTTCATATGAAGGTTCCTCATTATGGAACACTTGTCCAGTACTTTCCACAAAGAAACCTGGTTGGAGGTCTCCCTCATACTGTGTATAGTGAGTGATTGTCTTAGAGGCATTATCAGTTATAGTCCCAAAGACTGTTAGGTTACCTCTTATCTCATGTTCTGTCTTAGAAGTAGATCCATAATAACATCTGTAAGCTACTCTTCCTGGATGGTCTATTCTGTATTCACAATTAGCTTGTGTATCATTATGTTTATAGACAAATGATATACCTGCAGCATGACTCTTACCTACCTGAATCATCATTTCTTGTCCTGTAGTCAGGTCTCCTTTATATGCTCTCATTCCCATTAGATGTTTATATGTAACACCAGTGAGATTGACCTGAAGATGGTTACTAATAACAGTGGCAGCTGTGTAATCAGTTGCTTGTAGCAGGAAATTATTGTTGTAAGAGAGTCCAGTGAGATTAGGTGCTGTAATATTATTACTAAAGGCAGTAACAGCTGGCTCTGCTGTATAGGTCATACCAGTAGTCCTAGTAAATGCAGCTAGAGCATTATCCCTAGTGGTAGACCACCTTTCTCCAGCACTTGTAGCATCCATAATCCATATATTTGTACCATCATTATTATACCACATCATGTTAGAATGTTGGTTGGTGGTTAATCTACATGTACCTGATGTATTTCTGAAGTAAGTGGTTCCTACTTCTAAATCACCAGCATATGCTGTGTTAGTGTGCCTGACAGCTAATAAATTAGAGGCTTTTATCTCTAATCCCACAGTGTAATCTTCTTCTGTAGTAGCTCTATGAAAATCTATTCTAGCACCAGCCTCCATTATTCCATCTGAACCCACTACAGGAAGAAATGGTGTTACATTATCATACCTATACACATCTGGAGACCCTATATTATTATCATTCAGTTTTACAACAGATAGGTTTCCTGAGATGGTAGTTACTTCCCCAAATGGAGCATAGCTTACTTTAGTGAGTGTACCCTCTACATTAGAGATCCTCCCTAGAGTTGTCTGGAAGCTTACTCCATCTATCTCTGTGTATGAAATAGGGTCTTCATCTGTACCAGGTATTCTCAGTATGTTCTGAGTATTACTCTCTAAAGTAGTAATGTTATCAGCTGTAATGTTACCATTTACTATAAGTGTCTGGTTAATTCTGGTGACAGGTTCTTCAGAATCATATGTAATCCCTGTCATGTTAGTTGTCATGGTACCTATATTATCTGCTGTGATGTTACCATCTATAGATATACTATGTGTGAATTCTGTTAGAGGGCTTCCTGTTCCATCATCTGGGTTATAGATCATTCCGGCCAAATTATTACTCATGGATGATATGTTAGGGCTACTGAGGTTCCCACTGAAGAATGTTGTGTTTAGGTCTGCATCATAAGTGATTCCCACTAAGTTACTAGATCTAAATGTTCCATTTACCTCTGTGACATCATCCATTGTGGATAAATACTGTAACTTACTGAGCTCATTTTCTATGTTATACCCATTAATAGTACTCTGGAATGTAACAGACCCTGTGAACACAGAACTATCACCTACAGAGAGTGTATATGTGTCTGTAGCATAAGTAACTTTCAGACTACCAGTCTCAGTAGTGTTAGCAATGATGGTCTTATTCAATTCTACATCATAGGTAATGGCCTGAGTCTTACTCTCTAAAGAAGTTATGTTGGGGGCCACTATGTTTCCTAAGAAGGTAGCCTCATTAGTGGTAGCATCTAATGTGAGTAGGTTAGTAGTATTATCAGTCTTCATGAATCTCATAAGAGTGGTTCCAGGTCTGAGAGACATTCCAATGGTAACATCTATTCTGCTCAGCCTCATGGAACTAATACCTGCTATTTCTAGTATATTTTGTCCTATACACATAAGTCTTGTATAGAAATCATGTGAAGTGTCTGCAGCATGGAAATCTATATACCTACCTAACTCAGTCACTCCAGCAGTGTCACATACAGGAATGAATGGTGTAACAGCATCATATCTGAATGTTTCAGGTGCTCCTATCTTATTACCATTCAGTTTACCATTATTACTGATAGTTATGTCTCCAGCTATTGTTGTCATGAAAGTCATTGGATTATAACTAATAGCCAGCATGTTTACCTGTAAAGTAGTTATTTTAGATTCTGCTGATGAAATCCTCCCTAGAGTTGTCTGGAAACTTGTTCCATCAATGGATGTATGTTTTAATGTATCATCATATGTGATCCCATCTGTATTACTCTCTAAGGTATCCAGCCTAGAATTTATTCCTGACAGTCTGTCAGGAAGCTCACTCTCCAGAACAAGTTTTGGTTCAGTGATCATCACAGGTAATGTATCAGGGTTATTAGCCTGATATATTGTCACTAGTGTCATTTCATGTGGACAAAAATAATTTTTCTACCTCAGAATTCTAGCATGAGCTGTAGAACAAAGGTCCCATCAGGGATAGTAAGGTCTGTGGAAGCGTTCTCCATGAACCATATCCTACAGGTCTTAGGGTTGTGGAGTACCTCCCACTTAAATCTCTTAGTTATGTCCACATTACACCATGAGACAAACTGGTTGAGACATGGCATCTCAGTGATCCAGTCTCCATGTACAGAGGCATTACCAACCAACAGGTTCTGATACTCTAACCTACAGTGTATAAAGTGGATGTACTTCTTATTCCTACTGAAGATGAAATCCTCTGGGAGTCAAAATTCCTTAGTGTTAACAGTAAAATATCTCTTAACCATTTCTACCAAGGTAAAGATTCAGGAAGTACACTGTAGCACCTCCTCCAATGAATGTTAAGAGGAATAATATTCCTTCTATGTTCCCTGAACACTTCTTCAGACAGGATTCCTCTGGAATGTCAGCATATTGATTCTCCATATTTCAGTCAGACAAAAATAACCTGTGGTCTTACTCAGACAGTGTTCATCTAGGGCTTCCCTTGTTAACATACTGAATGGAACCATTAGAAAGTACCCAGAAGGTATCTCTACACAACCAGAGTTGTGGAGCTGGTGGATGAATGCTTGTGTTAGCTGAATCTGGAATGTAGTAGACATCATTATTACCTGTAAAGAGTGGTGTGAACCTAAGTTTAGTATTAACTGGAGCATCTGTGTTGAATCCATCGAAGACATGGCCTCCTTGGGATCTCTCTAGAGAGAAATTACACATGAAGTCACTGTTATCATGGATTGTGTTAACAAGTCTTACTCCAGAGACATTGTGTCTGGGTTGTGTAATGGAGTATAACCATGATTTAGTGGGTTCTATTGTTCCATCCAAGTCACTGGCATTAAGTTGAAATACAAGGAACTCAGGAGACTCATCCACATTAGTTGAGATAGCATTTGGTGGGAACTGCTTACCATCAACGGTCATCTGGAGGTTAGTTACATTGGGATTATAAAAGCAGGTCTGTTGGTTAACACTTGTTGGGAACATAAGTGAGATACTTTCCACATTATCATAGAGGATCTGCATGGAGGTATCTAAGCCACCAGCATTTGGAGAAGTACTGTATGAGTAGTAATCCAATTGTTGTGCTGGGAGAACAATTCCTTGTGATAATACCTGGGAGATTCCTTGGAGGGTCTCTGGTCTGACACCAAAGCCCATGAGTTGGCTCCTGAACTGTGACACAGAGAATGATTGTATGATAGGTGTAACCTGTACTCTGGCATAAGCATTGGTGACAAAATCACATACATAACCAGCATCACCAATCTGATGGAAGAATCTGTCATAGCCTGTTATGGCTACGAAATCTGTATCCAATGTTTCCACTGTGTTGTTCATGTAGTTGGTAGCTTCTAAGACAGATTCTGGAGGAACCTGACACCATACAAAAGAGCTATTGCTAAAGAGGACCTTCAGAGCCAGTTGTCCAATGAGGTTGCTAGGATAAATACTGAAGGCCTGGAATGGAAGAAAGTCACTGATAGGTATAAGACTCTTCATCCTGATAGTGGCACTCTTGTTAGCATTCTTAAACTCAGTTGCTGGAACATAGACACCACATACTTCTGGGGAATATTGGCTGACACTCTCATAAGTGGTATGGATTCCCTTCTTACCTCTCTTCTCAGTAGCACTTTTCAGGTTACTAAAGGCAAAACCTTCTCTGACAGACTCTTGTGAGAGATAATCAGTGGGTTTACCATTATGTATGACCTTCATTTGTCTGATGAGTTGGTTACTGGACTTAACTCCAAAGAAGAAGGTGGGACATTCAGCTGGAGTCCCATCAGGAAAGTCTGTGGCACTTATTTGTGGGATCTGGATTGTTACATCCTGTGTTACCACTAAGAAGCTGTCATTAATCTGTGAAATGTCATGGCCAGCATGTGTGATGTTAAGGGTTGTCTCTGTGTTTATAGAGGCGATGGGACAGGGGTTATCATATGCATCAGCACTTAGTTGTGAAAAGCTTCTGGTACCATCATTAACAGGGATAAGGGACTGTAAAGCCTTAAAGCCTTCCAGAATGTTTCCATTCTGAGGAAGGTTCTTACTAGTAGAATTATTAAGACGATTCATCTAGGGGGTTTCATTAGGAATAAAAAATTATGGACACACATTTAGTTTAACATCTTAGAAATGGCATGGGGGAACTTTCAGAAGAAGCTTGTTAGCATGCTACCAAGAACATTTAATGCTATACTTACATCTCCACAGATCATCTCTAAGAATAAGATTCTGAAACATCTGCCTGGGATGGATGCTGTGAATGTATTCTATGATAAAGTCTGGACACCAGAAGTCCAGAAGATGAACCAGCAGATGGGTCTCACTGGAACAGAGTATGAAATAAAACCTAGGTAACATCTTTTTTATCTCCATAGAAACTAATGGCCTGGGGTATCTTTAAGAAGATTCAGGATGGAGCTAGAAAAAGCTATGACTTTGTTAAGAACACTGCTCTTCCCACTGTAAACAAAGTGATTGAGATAGCTAAACCTCTGTTGGAGGGAACTAAGTATGGAAAGTATGTCCAGAAAGTGGATGACATCAGTAGGAAGGTAGATAACTACACAACAAAATTTGGTGATGTAGCTGGTTATAAGTCTGCTAAGACCATGAAACCAAGATTTACTGTGGATGTGGATGATGAGGATGATCTAGATGATGAAGAGTGAGTAGACACTGAAACATATTTTTCCACCAATGAAATGGAGATAACATGCATCTCTAAACTAAAGAAGGAGCTGGAAGAGGGTTCCAAGAAAGATGTAGTCATTGTTAAGAGTCTGAAGAATAGTACAGAGGAAGAAGTCCAGCTGTTCTCAACCCCAGAGGAATTTAATGAGTACTACCAGAAAAACAGACTTAAGATAGATGGAACAAGCACATCTGCTCTGAACAGACTCATTAAAATTCCTGGTTATAAGTTCAGGAGGTATAAGAAGACCATTCTCCTGAAACCATATGTGGACAAACCATCTATGATAGAAAACAAGATCTGTGAACTAGAGGACACACTGAAGGTAAATAATCTAGAGAACCTCTGGGAGGTTGTCCAGAGTATTAAGTTAGACCATAAGAACATAAAAAGAACACTACAAGATATCCTGAACTGGATTAATGACCAGAGTGAGCAGAGTGAAGAGGAAGCATCCTAAAAGGGATGCCAATAAAGTTCTTAGAACTTTGTTACAAGAGCTCTGATGTGTGACAGGTCAATGATCCTCATCTGTCCACTCTGTGAGTTACAGTAGAGAACCTGATCCTGTTCCAGTCTAGCATATAACTCTTTAAATTCCTGGTAGGAAAATCCATTGATAGTAGCATTATGGAAGATGTATGACACTTCCTGAGGAGTAAATCCTTTATATATCATCACTGTGGTTGCTTGGCTCTTAACTGGCATGCTCAGACCCTTAAATTTCTGGGTGGCGAACATTACAATGAAGTTATTATGTCTACATCTGGTAATGAACTTGTTAAAGTAAGAGTCATCCTTCTTAAAGAGGCTAGAGAAGGCAGCATCATCGAACAGAAGTAGTGTGTGGAGTCTTGTATTGTACATATCAGAAGGAAATTCCTCTAAATGTAACAGAGATAAGATCTCCTGCTTCTGTTCAGGATCTAGTTTGTCCACCATTCCATCTCTAATCATATCATTATAGATATTTTTCAGGTTAACTATTCCTTCCACAACCTCTTGGAGGTCTTCTTCAGCAACTACTAACAGTGGAACTGTAAGACATGGCTTTATAGCCAACATGGTAGAGTCATTTATGTCTCCATTAGGTGTAACATAGATAAACAGATGGATGTTCTTCTCATTCTGGATGTTCATGATCTCTCTTAAGAATAATAATGACTTCCCACTACCTTGTTTACCTACTGCTAGGTTCACTGAGTTGTAATATAAAAGGCTCTGATTATTAATAGGAGAAATTTCTGTCTGGTTACCAGTAGCCTGCTTCTCTCTGAGGACCTTCACCAACCTTTTATCAGCTTGTGATAATCTCTTATACATAATTTATCTGGAATTAAATATCTCTGATGTGGACTATAAGTAAATCTGAGACCATGTTCTGAAACATACCAACCACTATAGTCATAATTAATAAGTACTATGGAAGATAACTGTTTATCAGTAATTAACTTATATAACTCTTCACTACATACATGAATATATAGCTTATCAGTTGTCTGTGGCTCATGATTGTTTCCCCATTCATATGGATATTTTCTAGAGAATAATTCTTTAGGTGTTATTATATGTCTACATATCCTAACCTCTTTTACTTCACATATTATATGGAAACAATATGGTTTATATGGTGTTGAAGCATCTGGAGGCTGCACATATGTAATTATGTTATCACATATGTATGTGATATCTGGTATGCTAAAGATCTTAAAGTAGTCTCTGAGCATCCATGTCAGTATTACATCATCTAAACAATATGGAAACTTATCTGTATCCATCTTTCTGTAAAAATAAACTTCAGAAGGGCTTCACTGGATCTACTGTGTACTTATAATAGTTCACTTGTCTACCTTGTTTATCATACTTCACTACTGAAGGATCTATCTTCACTTCATACTGCTTATGTCCTTTCTTAAAAGTCTGGAACTGACCTTTGTTTATCTGGAGGAACTTCATCTTAAGGCTTCCTGGGACAAGCTTCTCTGTGGGGAACCTGTTAGTTCCATTATAGAAGATTTTACTGATGACAGAGTACTCAGAGTACTCACTCTCAAAGTACTTACTGGTAATAATTCTGAGGTCCTTAAGATCTGGAATCCTCTCATGGAGGAAGTTAGTGATCCTACACACAGTGAAATAGTGGTTCTTATCTTTACAATCCTTAGTAGCTTTACTTCCTGGACAGATAACCTTCTTCTTCAGCTCTGTATGAACAACCTGTGGAGATGGTGGGCATCCATACTTCTGAAGATGGTGTTGAATGATGACTTCATCAGGATTTCTAACCTGAATTCTGTTCTCTGGGGTCTCAAGGAGGTCCTCCATTATGGGGGCGGGAGACGACAACATTTCAGTAAGGATAAAAATCTGTCCCTTATTTATACACTAAACTAAATTCACTTTCCTAACCATCCTGGATATTTCCCCTCTTTCTCAAGACCTTTTAGGATTCTGTGGATGCTACAGTTAAATGTGTTTTCTACAATGATTCCTAAGCCACCCTCTAGACTCTTCATGTTTCTAGCTATAATATTAACAGTGTAGAGAGGAACATCTGTATACTCATCTTCCATTGGATGTAAGACCCTAATCACTGCATTTCCATTCTGATATTTCATGAACATAGCTAGTGTATTAAAAGTCCTCCTCTTCTTCATGAAACTCTTCTTAGTCTTACCATAGCTCATGGCTACCTGAACAATATATCCTGGTTTCATGTCTAGTAACCCCTTCTGTCGAAGGTTCTCTTCTACTTTCTTCAGCTTCTTATGACACTGTCTTATATAGATGAACTCTAATTCTGGTTCCTCCATGAAATCTGTGGGGGTGAAGTACTGTCCATCTATCTTCAGGGACTTATGTGGGGTATCATTGTAATAATCCTTCAGTTGTTTCACTGTGGGATAGTCTTCGAACAAGGTGTTATCATAATCTGGGCCAAGAGCATCTCTGAATGTCTTCATAACTCTGTCTACTATTCTTACATGATTAGTATGTGGTGAACCTGACCAGTGTAATTTTATACCATTCAGGTCTTTCTCATAAGCAGGATTCTTAAACATACTCACTAGAGCTGATTCAGCATCACTCTTTATGGAAGTAATGGGAACATTCATTGTAGATAACCTCTGAAATGCTTTCACAAGTCCAGGAAAGATATCTTCTACAGATTTTCCTCTAAGATACTTAGTGATAACATATCTGGTGTTAGTTCCTATGAGAAACATGATGAATCCTTTCACTGAACCCTCTTCATTAGTACCCAGTGAGAGTAAATCCAGTTGGTAACCTCCTCTCTCATTATTAAAGATAGGTTTCATCATACCTTTCTTATAGATCTTCATCTTATAATCTGGTAAGGACTCTTTCACTCCATGTATCACCATAGACTGTAGCTTCTTAGTCTTAAATGGGTATTTCAGGTCTTCTTTACTAGGTTTCTTCTCTGGAACAACTAGTTTCTGTTCATCCAAGGCTCTTTTCTTCACATATTCATCATATAAAGTCTTCTGGTATGATCTCCCATCAGACATCTTGTGCTTAACAGATGGTCTAACAGTGGAAACTCCTTTAATAGACCCTCTATTGGTAAAGTACTCTCCTAATTCACTAGCATTCTGAAAATCAGGAAGCTTCTCTGTCTGTATTGTCTGGAGATCATTCTCTAGGTATGTATTAATGATCTGTTCATCTGTAACTAGTTCCTTAGAGGGTTTAGGTCCAATAATTGGTTGGGACTTATACTTAGGGAGTCTTATCCTGAGAAACTTTAGGAAGTCAGGATTGTCTCTATACACTTTAACAAACTTCAGCTTGTGAATAACATCCTTAAGTAATGGATTGGTTCTATATTCCTCAGGGGGAATTTTTACCAGCTTTGAAAGTAACCCTTCTATAACTTCTCTCTCTTTCTTCAACAATGATAGATAATGATCATATACTTCTCTATAATCCAGTACTAATTCTGGATCATACTGCTGAATGTGTGATATAACCCACTTAATGCTCCTGGTCATATAATTACCTGAGTCATCTAGCTGGTATAAATCCTCATTAACCCACTTGTGGGCTCTATTTTTAAAGAACTCTTCATCATAATTGGTTGATATAGATTGTTCATCATCTGAATCACTCATTTATTCAGGACAAAAACATATTTTTACTCTGTTCTACTATACTCTTCTATCCAGAATCCTGTGTCTTCCTTTGTTGTCAGAGGACCGTACCTAAAGTATTTATTATACATGTCATATGAAAATACACATGTAGAATCATACAGGAGCTTAGTATTATCACTAAATGCTCCAGAATCTATGTGTAGAATATAGATTTCAGGCTTCTGAAAGATCACTTGTGGTGTGAGCACAGTGTTTCCATAGACAACCTGGTTCAAAACAGCTTGTGTATAGCCATCTGGATTATAAATCTCACTACATATAAAGATAATCTCATGTGATTTATGTGGGAATGCTTCCAGCAGCTCTTCCATAGAGTGCTTCTTAGGGGTATTAATACTCATTTCTTATGGGTAAAAATCTTGACCATGGAAAACCACTAAATAGAATCCACTCTGACACCCCTCCTTGGACAGTGCCCACCAAAACAACCCCAGAAATATCCAGACGAAGTATGCAGTAGACCCTTCATTATTAGTAAGAAATCAGCCAGCTGAATGATGCTTATGTATATACATAGGAAGTGTAGATGTGGTTCAGATTAGGTAGTTTTCTGAAGGGTGTTTACTAAGGGAAATTAGGTAGTGAAACATGGTAGTGAAATAAGCGTGGCAAGCCGTGCTATTCAAGCATCCCGGCTGAAATCTAGAAATTAGGTCTCTGAAAAATGACCTTGTATGGTTAGGGAAAATTGAAGACTCTGGTGAGTACCGGAGGAATGGAAATCTGGAGGGAGTGAGCAGGAGCTTGTAAATCACCTTGGTGGGCTAGGGCCTGTACAGAATAGTTTCACCTCCACCAACCTCTCTACTATATTATTAACGTTCACTGGAGTACTTGTTGTGAACCCATCAAACACGGAACCACCCTGAGAACGTTCCAACGAGAAGTTACACATAAAGTCAGTGTTGTCATGAATGGCATTGGCGAATCTTGTACCAGAAGTATTATGACGAGGTTGTGTAATAGAATATAACCATGACTTAGTTGGCTCGATACACCCATCAAGATCACTAGCGTTAAGTTGGTAGACAAGAAACTCTGGTGAGAGATCTGTGTTGGTAGAGATGGCGTTAGGTGGGAATAATTTCTCGTCAATGTTCATCTGAAGATTAGTGACGTTAGGATTCTGGAAGACGGTTAACTGCTGGGTTGTTGTCGGGAACATCAGTGTGAGACACTCCACGTTATCAAATGTAATTTGTAACGAGGCGTTAATACCGCTAGCATCTGGTTGTGTGCTATAAGAGAAGTACTGTAACTGTTGTGCGGGTAAGATGACAGGATTTCTGGATAAGTAGTCGGCGATACTGTTAAAGCATTCTGGTGTGACGCCAAATCCCATGAGTTGACTCTTAAAGTGTGTTACTGTGAATGAGGTTACTATGGGTGTGACCTTGTTAGGTATATAAGCAGGACCGGCATCAACATCCATGAGGATACCGCTGTCGCCAATCTGGTGGAAGAAACGATCATAGATATAAGCTGAGCCTGCATATGCTACATTAAGCTCTAAGTTAGTGTTGTTCATGAAATTATGGGCATCCAAAACAGATTGTGGGGGTACCTGACACCAAACCATGGCGCGTGTGGAGAATAAAACCTTCAGGGCGATCTCACCGATGAGTTGTGAAGGATATAAACTAAAGGCTTGTAACGCGATGAGGTCACTGATTGGAATCAGAGTCTTAATTGTTACAGTAGTACTCTTAGATGTGTTCTTAAAGGATGTAGCGGGGATGTAAACACCACAGACTTCTGGTGAATAATTATACACGGAGTCATATGTTGTGTGGATATTCTTCTTACCGATCTTCTCGGAAGATGGCTTCAGATTACTGTAGGCGAATCCCTCACGGATACATTCTTGGGAG